>WBZU01000351.1_pt1 | contig 40165 bp, 39 predicted proteins | sample 5204311 | NCBI WGS metagenome assembly WBZU01 (sample SAMN12344359, study PRJNA552823) | activated sludge metagenome | biome: Activated sludge suspended growth; feature: Nitrification reactor; material: Wastewater; isolation source: activated sludge from nitrification reactor of wastewater...
ATTGGCTCGAGCCAAGCAGGACTTGGAAAAAGCGTTGCAAGCGTCTTTGGTCGCCAAGCAGGCGGCGGAAGCAGCGAGCGTCGAAGCGCTGGCCGGTTCACGGGCCAAATCGGAATTTTTGGCGGCGATGAGTCACGAAATTCGTACGCCGATGAACGGCGTCATTGGAATGGCCACCTTGCTGCTCGATTCGAAGCTCAATGATGAACAACGCGAATTTGCGTCCATCATCCGAGCGAGCGGGCAAGCGTTGCTCGGCATTCTCGGAGATATTCTGGACTTCTCCAAAATCGAATCGGGCAAAATCGAGCTCGAATTGCGCGAAACGAACATCCGCACGATCGTGGAAGAAACGCTCGATGTATTTGCCGCAAATGCCGCCGACAAAGGCGTCGAGCTTGCGTATTGCATGGATGGGAAGTGTCCGGAAATATGCATCTCGGACCCCACTCGTTTGCGCCAAATCTTGACAAACCTCGTCGGCAATGCCCTCAAGTTCACGAATTACGGGGATGTATTGATTCGAGTCGAGCAACGAGGCGAATTTGTGTATTTTGCCGTTCGCGATCAAGGTATTGGTATTCCCGAGGAGCTTCAGCATCGGCTCTTCCAGCCATTTTCGCAAGTGGACGCTTCAACCACGCGTCGTTTTGGAGGCACCGGCCTCGGCTTGGCCATTTCCAAGCGTCTCGTCGAATTGTTGGGAGGCGAGATTGGGGTTGAAAGCAAAGCGGGCGAGGGGAGCACGTTTTATTTTACGATTGCGTTGCGTTCGGGCGCGACCCAGTCGATGCCGGAATTGGTATTTCCGAACAAATCCGTTGTCGTCGTGGATCTCAGCTGGGCAGTGCGGGAATCGTTGCGTGTCCTTTTGTCGGGATGGGGTTTGACGACGAAGGGTTTTTCGCGTTGGGCCGAAGCTCGGGCATGGCTCTCGACGCATCCCGCGGATGTCGTTCTGCTCGATGCCGAACAGATGCCGGAGGAAGCGCAATTTTTCGCTGATCGACCGTTTGTCTTGGTATTGATGTCCTCCATTCGTCGATTGCGATCGTTCGAGGGGACAGCGCGTGTCGGCAAAGTCCTGACCAAACCGATCAAGCTTCAGCCGCTTTATGAAGTGATATCGCAGCAAATGGCGGAAGCGCCTGTTTTGAAGCGCCTGCACAGTGTTCCGCCTAAAGTGGCGGCGTTTGGGGGCGACGTTCAAGTGCGTATCTTGCTGGTCGAGGATAACGTCATCAATCAAAAAGTCGCCATGCGGATGCTCGAGAGGTTGGGATACACGGCGGATGTCGTGGGTAATGGGATGGATGCGGTCGAATCGGTCCGGGGCGGCGCGTACGATATTGTCTTCATGGACATTCAAATGCCGCTTTTGGACGGGCTCGAAGCGACGCGACAAATTCGTCAATGCGCATTGCCGTATGGGCAACCGTGGATCATTGCGATGACGGCTGAAGCTTTGAATGACGACGAAGCGAAATGTCGTGCGGCGGGGATGGATGAGTATGTGACGAAACCCGTGCAATTGGCGACGTTGGGCGACGTGTTGCGGCGGGGGCTCGAGGCGAAAAAGCGGCGGGGAAGTTGAGGGTTGCGATTGCAGATCGTTGCAATGTGCATCCCGCTGAAGGGAACGTCGTTCCGACATGTTGCAAGGTGCACACCACCGGAGGAAACGCCGTTCCGACATGTTGCAAGGTGCATCCCGTCCCGACGCGGGGACGGATGCAAGTACGGAAGACGGCGGTTCGTCCTCGTCGTCGAGCGGTTTGTCTGCGCGTTGTTCTGGAGCGTGTGTTGACAACGCTCCAAACGATTTTGCGGCACCGCAGATCGTCTACGTGGGCGAACCCCTGGCCAAGCATTCGTACAGTTGCCCAAGCGAAGCAGGCGCATTCGGAGGACGTGAATACCTGGACCTGGACGTGCCGGACCCTGGTTGTCCCAAGTGTATCTGCGGACCCATCGACGGTAGGTGCAACCCACGACCAAACAACATTCTACCCACCGATGAACCGGGATGGCGCTACTGCGTTCGTCATGACGACCCCGGTGTGCATGCGTGCCCATCGTCGATCGACTCCCCGTTCAGCGAACAGGTCATCGCGTACGGCGACTACGTTGACACGCGCCGCAAGTGCACCGAGTCTGGATGCAAGGCTTCGGGCGGCAGTTGTCACGGTACGCTCCGCGTGTACAAGGACAATGCTTGCAGTGCAAACGAACTCGTCGTCGGTGAAGGTTTTTTCTCGGAGATTACTTTGTGCTCCAACTTCTCGATGGCCGGTGTAGCTATCGGAAGCAAAGAGATGACCGACGTCGTGTACGTGCCTGGTTCATGCCAGCCGACGGGAGGCATCGTGGTAGGCACGGCGTATCCCGATGAAGCAACAGCGGCAACGTGGTGTTGCATGGCGGAGCCACCCAAGCCCAACCCAAGCGCCGGATGAATGCAAGCGTGCGCGGGTGTTGAACTAGCCTTTACGCGTGCGCGTAACTGTGGTGTGATCGAGTATTCGTTCAACAATCAAAGTAAAGGGAGTGCCCACGATGCAGTTTATGCCGAGTGGTATCTCGCTGGGTTTCTTCGGTTTCTTTGCCGCGACATCAGGCGCGTTTGCCTCGACGCACCAAGATGCGAGGTTTGTCGGGAATGTTGATGAGCAGACGGTCGAACGACTAAGCGACTCAGAAGAGACCGAATTTCAGATTTGCCGCCGGGCATGTGATCATGTCTTCGAACATTCTGCGAGTCTGTGCCGCAAAATCCCCCAAAAAAACACGAAAGCTAGGGAACGGTGCTGGAGAGAAGCCAACGAAGAACGCGCGCAATGTTACAGCGATTGCACCTAGGTATATGATCATCGCAGAAAGGACTCTTCGATTCGCAACGCCCGGCAAACGAGGCAGTCGCAAGATTCTTGTCCAATTTTATTCGCCTCAACCCGAAGAAAACGGCAATTGGTCCGTACTGATTGAGATTCACGGTCCCGGGCAGCTCAAGAAAAGCCGAACCATCTGGGGATGCGACTCCGTGCAGGCACTTGTGCTGGCTCTAAGCAGCGTTTCGCTCGATCTTGAAGCGCTTGGGCGTGAGCTGGGCGGCAGAGTTTTATTCTTGGGCAGCGACAACTTGCGATTTACCGCAACGTCATAGCGGTTCTGTTCATCTCAAGCGCTTGCTTTGCGCTGGTATTCGTCAAATTCGCCCATTCGCTCAACGCCTCTGCTCATGACGAGTTTGATTTGCAGATTTTCGCCGCGTGCAATGGCGTCGTTGACCAATCCGATGATCATTTCTCGGTCCTCGGTGGTGTGTCGTCGTCCTCGTCCCCCCAGATGGCTTGGACTTTTTTTTGAAGCACCAAAAGAGCCGCCGTTTCGGCAAGCGCTTTATCCTTGCGTCGAAGCTGCTTTTCGAGCTCCCGAATGCGTTTTTGGTCCTTTCCACCGCCCGACGCAGCTTTTTCGGTTTGGCCCCGAGCGCGTTTGTCGCAGCTTCACGCCACTGGCGCAGGTGCGCTTCGTGAAGCCCTCGTTGACGCTAAAAAGACCCAAGTTGCTCGGCGGAGAGCTGACTGGCCTCGACGACGGCTCGAAGCTTTTCCTCCGCGATCCAATCCTCCGGGCGCCGAGGTGTGGCGGGAGAAACGGTCGTGGGAGGAGAAATCTCGGGCGGAGAAACTGGTTTGGCCGACATCACGCTGCGGACATTACTCGCCTCACGCAGCCAACGCGAGAGGGTTGGTTGCGAAACGCCCGTCTCCACGGAAAGCGCGAGTGCCGATGGCGCACCGGGGCCGCTGAGCCGTTGAACCATCTTTCGCTTGAAAGTTTTGCTGTATTGAGCCACGCTCCATCCTGTCCCCGCCCTCGGTCATCGATATGCCAAGTGAAACCTCGATGAGGTTTACGTTTGGAGGCACAACTCGTCTGACACGGAGGGTAGCGGGGTGCCAATACACCACGGGTGGGCGCGCGAAGTGCGCATGAGTGCACCGCTACTCGTCAGAACAGGCTTCCGGGTTGGCTTGCGTGAACATGCTCGCCTGTGATGCTGGCAAGAAACTCCTCAGGGAGAACCCGCTCGAAGACTCGCACGGTTGTCTTGATCATCGCGAGATGCTGGTCCCAGTCGCCGCCCTCCACACGCCGCCAGGCACTTGGCATGTAACGAACCATGATAGAGAGTGCGTACAGTACGCTCGTGGCAACGGCACGGTATTCGGAAACACCCGCTAGGACTGGGACGATCAGAGTCATTCTTGAGTCGAACGGACTCCGATGAATGGGCAGAGCTTCGTGCCAATAGTCGCATCCAGCATGATCGACGCGTGCGCGAAAGGAACGCCCGTCCTCATCGTCGGAGACAAGGGTGATTTCCGCTACCGGCCAATCTGCGTTCTGAAACAAATCGAGGCCGATTCGCTTCGAGGGGTCGACAAAGCGAACATACGTACTCTCCGGACGGTTCTTCTGCCCACCCGAGCGTCCCCAAAGGACCGGCTGAGGGTTCTCATCGGACATGTAAACCGGCACCACCCAAGAAGGCGAAGCGTCGAACACTTCGAGGTACAGATCACCAAGTTCAGGGATCGCTGCGAGAAGGGAGCGAATAGTCGCCACAGTCCTTGGAGCTAACTTTTCCACATCGCTGGGCGTCTTAGGTTTTGCCTTGGGAAACTTCGTCGTGTCGTACCCCAGAAACGATGCCCATCGCGCAAAAAATCCCGTTGCCAGTACGCCGACATTCACTCCGCCAAAGTCGCCGCTTACGGACGGTACCGTATAGAGCCCGTGTCCTTGCTTAGTCATGCCTTCGACTTCGTCGAGGTCGGTGGGGCCAGCTGGCGACGCCAACAACTCGGCAAACGCCAGCGCAAGCACTCCGTAGTAGAGACTTGTGATTCGCCTGTTAAGGCTTTCGTGTGCAACGCCGCGAAGGTAGTCAGACGCGTTCCGAATAGAATAGGCGACCCCTGCCGCCTTCGATTCAATAGCTTCTTGGCTCAGCGTCATCGAGGCCTCACACGCGCGACGCTTTACCAACTTCTCGGCAAGTTGCCGACTGGCAAACTGATCGAGCTGAGCCCAGATGCTTTCGAGGGGGCTCTCTGCCGTGATATGCTTGGTAGGCCGCTCTTTTTGCTTGACGGGCGTTCTTCGGGCTGGAGCATCGATAGCAGGAGCGATCTCCTTATTCCACTTCAGCAGCAGTGGAAAGAACTCATCAATGGGCGTAACGGGAGCGGAAATGCCGTACGCGTAGCTCTCGATGTGATAGAGCGCGCCGTTCGTGAAGATGTGCTCCACAACCCGATCAAGGCTCTTGTAATGATGATTGGCAGTCGCGGAGCTGTACATCAGCGCGATCTTGTGTTCCGCCGACGCCTTGCTTGCCGCGAGTACGAGAAACTCACCGTCCGTGGCCTCAGAAGCAACTCTTGCATCCCAGCCGTGGGTTCGTAGCGGCTTGATAATCTGCTGATCAGCCGCCTCTCGAAGGATCTGCATTCGAACCTCAATACCCGTGCCGCCCATTCGCCAACCGCCTTTCACCATTCGCCGTAGCACAGGCGTTGTGCCAGCTCAATTAACACCTTGATGCACCCTCATATTGCCGCCTTTCGCCCGACGACCTCAGCGCCCGCGATCTTCGTTGACCGCTCCCCGCCCTTGCTGCAAGAGCCCCTCGCATTATGCCCCTCAAATACTTTGGCAATCCAAACGTATAACGCCGGTATGTGATCGGCATCTTCTGCCCACACCCGCACCCGCAGAGATGTCCCTTTGCATTTTCTTCGGCGGCCCATCGCTCGGCGTTCTTCGTTCGCCGCCCAAATTGCACGCCAAGATCGACGATTCCCTCGATCCGTACTTTTTGGTGAAAGGATAACGGCGTGTTTCTCCCCGGCTACAAGACCTCGCCAAACCCCCTGGGAAAAATCGTGCACGGAAATCTTCACACGGATGCGTACTATCGGGCGGTCGAACGTGAACTATTAAAAGCCGCAACAAAGGTGGACGTCGAACAAATTCTTCGCGGAATCGCATTGAATCTGGAGAAAGGGCTTTTGCCATGAGCGCGATATACGAGGCCGAACATGCTACGGGGTACGAGTTCGCCAACACAACCAATTACGACGACATGATGCTTCTTCACCGATTCGATGGGACGTCACGAAAAGAAAACTAGAGGCCAATTCTGGTGACCCGAGGAGCGGTCAATCGACGGCAAAAAGGACGACCCGCAGACATTCCGTGTATGCATGATTCGCTTCTGCTGCTGCGGCGTTCGGCTGTGGATGCATTGCAGGATATTCTCGATGCCCACGGCGAACTATTGCCCCTGGCTACCGAGGACGGGATCGAGCTGTACGTGTTCAATACGCTGTATAACATCGACGCGCTCGACAAGGAGCGTTCGGTGCTCGAACCCTACATCGTCGGACCCGACATGAAGATTCGCAAATACGTCTTCCACGAAGAAAAAATCCGGGGCATTGATATCTTTCGAATGCCCATCGGTCCAAACACGAACTACTTCAGCGATCGTTTCGTCGAGCGGGTGAAAAAGGCCAAACTCAAAGGCACCGACTTCATCAAGCTCTGGTCGTCCGACGAAAATGCGTGAATCGTCCCCGCCAAACTCGTCGGTCCAAGGGATGCCATGACCGCCATCTACGATCGTCTTAACTCCAAAGGATACGAGATTATCAACACCGTCAACGGGTACGACGACGACGAAGTGTTGCGAAATCTCCGCGGTCCGTCGCGGAAAGAGACATGGAAGCCGATCCTTGTGCAGCGGGACGTACCCGGGCGCTACAAGAAGGTCAAAATCGCCGACCTTCCCTTCACTTACAGCGCGTTGGTCTTGCGTCCGTCCGCCGTTGAGGCGTTGCGGGACATTCTGGAGGCACACGGGGAAGTGCTCCCCTTGGCCACCCTCGATGGCACGGAATTGTTCGTGTTTAATCCGCGATTCGTCATCGATGCGCTCGACACCGAACGGTCGACACTCGAGCGAATTCCGGAAACGAATATTGTCTTGATCCGCAAACACGTATTCATCGAATCGATGGTTCGCGACGTGGACATCTTTCGGATACCAATCGGACCGCGTGAGAAATTCTTCAGCGATCGTTTCGTCGAGCGGGTGAAAAAGGCCAAACTCAAAGGCACCGACTTCATCAAGCTCTGGTCGTCCGACGAAAATGCTTGAATCGTTCTCGCTACCGCCGCATCTTCTTTTCCGCCGCCCGCGCTTCTTCTTCCGCCGCTTCCTCGAATTCCGCATCCAAGATCGTTTGCGACGTGGGCGATTGCGGTGCAGGCGTCGCCACGCGTTTACGTTCGCCCGCGGGTTCAGCCACACGCACGCGCGGCATCAATTCGCGCAATTCATACCGAAGCGTTCCGTCGTCGTCCACTTCGAGCGTCATCCGCCCGTCGGGACGTTTCGCCATCGCCGTCAAAATCGCATCGGCTTCCGCTTCCGGAATCGATAACGCCCGCGCCAATTCCCCCGCCGTCACCGAACCATTACGTCGTTTCGCGATCGCGTAAATCGCCCGTTCTCGAGCTGTCTGCGCGCTCTCTTCGCCGCTCCGGAAAAGCGTTCGTCCACCCCACAAAAGCAATGCCGCGACAAACAGTACCGTCGCTTCGAGAAACCCTCCAATGACCCAAGCCACCGGTGGCGCTAATAGATGAATAATCGCTCCGATCGCCAATGCCACCAAACTTCCGATGACCAAAACGGACAAACCCACCACCGCGGCGACGCCACCGCCGATTTTCGACGGCTGCCCGGCAACGTTCACCGGCGTGTCTTCAATCAGCGATCGCGGCGCTCCACACGCCGTGCAATACGCTTGCATCCCGCGCACGATGGTCGGGGCCTCTTGGCGGCAATTCGGACAAATCACTTGGTTCTCCCAAGCGTCACCTTACCCCTGTTTCTCGAAAACGCGACCGATTTTCTCGACTTTGCTCCAAGTTGTTGCTCGTGCTGTTTTCGCCCGAGCTCAACCGAGCCCTGGGAGCGGTTTGATGATTTGGCGTTTGCGGCGGGGCCCCGCTGTTTGAGCCCGAAGGGCGAGTTCGGGGTGCCGCGACGCCAAATCATCGAACCCTCCCGGGCGGACGATTCTGAATTCTCCAGCAAATTCCAAACGAAACCCTGGTTGAACATTTGGGGCTTCGGGTCGCCGTTGGCGCCCTTCGCCCCAAGCCCCCTTATTCGATCACCCCGGGGGAAACACCAAAATCCGTCGCGACTGCTTCCACGTCAATGCATCGGCCGTCCGGACGGTCGCCGTCACCTCCCAACGCACTTCATGGTGCGGCGCTCCAAATGAAGGCGGAGCCGATTCCGGCAATTGAAACAATTCCTGAATCACCGTCACGCGCCCGCCATCCAAACGCAATCGCCCCCGATCGACCACCCGCCGCTCCATGTACAACGAATGCCGATAAATGCGCGGTTCGTCCGGTTCACTCGACGGCCGCTCCGCCACCTCCGTCCCTTGCAATGAAATGACCATTTCGGACAAAACTTCGGCTCGCGCGGGATGAAACGCCACGCACACGGTCAATACATCCCCGGCGCGGACAATTTCCGGTTGCATATCCAGCTGTGGAGGTCCCAGGCGTCGGCGTAACGTTCGTCGCGGTAAATGTGCAAACAAGGTCGACAAACCACCCACCAACAAAAGAACCGAAAAAATACGCGTAAACGGATTTGCGTGTAACAAAAGGAGCGCCACGGTCGCCGCCGCCACCGCAATCCCCACCATCGGATGCTCGATTCCTCGTGATTCGTCGCTCTTTTGATGCACCACATCCGGCAATTGCCCCGGATTGTACACCAACGATTGCCGTGGCTTTCCCATCCGATATCCGCGCACCGAAAGCGCCATTTCTTCTTCCGTCCACGCAATCAACGAAATGCGCGCTTCCGCCCTTTCACGCAGCGTCCAGCCCCATTTCGCTTCCGCTCGAAGCGACCAATGCACCGACAAAATATGCCCGTGGTACGTCAATGGCCCCGACGGCGCGGTCAATTCGAAGCGATACTTATGCGTCGTATTCGCTGCGCACGAAACCTGTTTGGCCAGGACGATCGGCGCTCCGCGAACATAATGCGGCTCGCCCGGCGATTCGACGCTCCAATCCAAAGAAAGGACCAGCTCGTCCAGATGCTTGGCATCCGGACAAACCAATTCGACATGACCGCTGATGATTTCGCCGGGTTTGACGATCGCGTCCTGCTTGTCCAGCTGGATCGATACTTGGCCCGGCATGAAGAAGCCCCGACGGGAAAAGAATCAGAACCGCGCCGAAACGCTCGTTCCAAAACCGAGGAAGTTTGGACTGATGAACGTACGCAAGGCGAGCGTCCCTTCGGACGGGTCACGCTCGACGAACGTGCCGTTGTTGTCCCGCACGTATTGGACCCACGCGAGCGCCGAAAGAATCGGTGATATGTCCCATTTCAAGCTCGCGCGCATTTGAAACATCGGCACGGCTTCCTGATTGACCGGCAGAATGGCGATGTTGCCCTGTTCGCGAACGACGACCGTACGTTTGATCGGCGCCGATGAATTATCGATCGTCGCCGTGCTGAACGTCGCCGGCAATTGCAAACCACCACCGATACCCAGCGTGAGCCGCGGTTTGGGCAAGTAATAATCTCCCGCGACCGCAAAGAAGATTTCATCCGACGAACCCGCATCCGTCGGCAAAGTCTGGAACGGAATGAAGCTCGGCTGATTACGCAACACGTACGGCAAATCGCGATAGATCGCCGTCGCGCTGGCGCGCAAATACGAGGACTTCACGTTCGCTTGCAACGCGAAAGCCGTCGCCGTTTGCAACGCGGTCGCCCCCGCCACGTCGAAATTCTTCAATTGCTGCCAAAGGTTCGTCCCTTCCGCAGCGATCGACCACGTCGTTTTTCCCGGCGTATACGATTCCGGCTTGAAAATGACCATCGGTTTGTTGGGGTCATTCCGATACAACGCAAAGTCGATCGATTGCGGAACGGGCGTCGTCTTGTCGTGAATCAGGACGCGGCCCGAAATGCCGCCGGTATAAATCGGTTTACCCTCGACGTCCGGCAAGTCGAATTTGCCTTGCTGGAAATAACCGGCTCCGACATCCACGTGCACGAAATCGTTGATATCGACGCTGCCGCCGCCGAGCACACCGTAGTTCGTCTGGCCAACCCGGAATTCCTCGGCGTTGCTCTCGCCCGTGTTGTCGTCTTCCAGCTTTCCTTCGAGTTGAATGATCGTGGCGGTTTTCAGACCGATGAAGGCGCTGAATCGTTTGCCTTCGTAGGTGATCTTTCCACCGGGCGCGCTGCCTTGGATACGCGGGAAAATCGATTGATTGATGAACGGATTCGTTCCACCCCAGGAAATATCGTACAGATACCCCAAGCGGAAACGGTCCGTATCGAGCGGCCACAAGGTGACCGACAAACCTTCTTTTCCGTCGGCCTTGCCATCGGTGTGGTAAAACGCGCGAATGTACGTACCGGCGTCGTAAATCGCCTGGTTCAAGTTATTCGCTTGACGCGCAATCGCGGCGACATCGAGGCGCAACAACAACGACGCTTCGGTATCGAGGTTCTTGATGAACCCCGGCATTTTCTTGTAAAGCGCCAAATGCGTCAGGTTTTCGCGACCCGCAAAACGCGAATTCAAGTTGTCGAAGAACAAGCGGTACGACTTTCGATCCCCGATCGCCGTATTCGGGGAGAGCGGCAAGGCGCGACCCGTCGCGTGCAACACGTCGTCATCACCCATGACCCACGTGAGGCGCGTATCCATGAAATCGCCCACGCGCACGGGAGGGATCTCTTTGGGTTTGTCCTCTTTTTCATTCTTCTTCACCGGTTTTTCTTCTTTGACCGGCGCGGGCATCGGTGTTGGAACAATCGGTTCCGGTTGCGGGGCGGGGGGCGCGAGTTTGGCGCGGATAGCCGCGGCTCGAGCTTTGGCCTTCTCCGAAAGTTCCCCGCTTCCCGCGGAAAACGCATCGAATGTCTTCGCGGCGTCTTCGAGCTTTCCGGATTTTTCGAGGCAATCACCCAGCTCGAATTGAATCTCGTCCAGCTTCGGCAATTCGGGTTTGTCCGCCTCACCGAGCCGCGCGGCGCGCGATTGATCGAAAAGAGCACACGCTCCCGCGGTATCCCCGGCGGCCAATGCCGTACGGGCTTTTTGCAAGAGTTCCGTGGAGGTTGCCTGTTGAGCGAAAGCGTCGGTCGGCGCCGATCCTACGAACAACGCGAATGTAATGGCCGAATGTGCGAGCAGGCGAAAGCGGCGAGAAGCGTGCATGGGAAATCCGATGTCCTTCAGTTCGTGCCTTGATCAGCGTCACCAATCGTGCGTGGTCGAATACAAGCTTTGGTCGAGGGCAAGTCTTCTTTGGCGCATCCGGGTCCGGTGCAAACCAGGTCGTCCGGACAACGCGTTTCAATGGTCCAATTCAGCGAACCGCCCGAGAAATTGCGCAATGTTCCCGTCACGGCCGTCAGCACTTCACCTTTGTGCGCCACCGGATCGAATTCCGACGCCGTACCGGTGTTGATCTGGATCATCGTGCTCCCGCTGAATACTTTGTAATTGCCGCGAGCCGAATACGACGTCCATTCCGTGCATCCGGGCGTATCCGCACAATTTTGCGAACACTGATTCTCGAAATAATCCGTGAAGTCCACCTGCCCGTCGCCGTTCATGTCGCAGTTCGATTGATCATTGGCAAACGTGAGCGTCTGTTTCGACACCGGCTTCGGACCGAACAACTCGCCGATCGTAAACCCTTCAATGCGCACGAGCCCCGATTCGAGCCGCTCCATCGCCACCGGATCCGCAATTTTCGCCGCATCGAGCAGCGCCGGCGTGGGCATGAGTTCACATTCTGCGCCCACTTCGATACGATCCAGCTTGAAGCTCGGAAACGACAATTCGGTGAACCCGAAGAATTCGACGACCGTGCCGGACAAATACGTAACCTTGTCACATACGCGCATGCCCACGGGCGCGGAGAAGTTGAACGCGAAAATATGGTTGTACCCATTGGCTTCTTTGGACAGGTCCGTCACGTAAAACCCATCGCTCGCCACGCGCGTCACCACCACCGGCGGAGTTCCCTCCGTCCCGATTTGCACCGCTTCATAAGGATACGGCGTCGATGCTCCATCGCCCTGAATGTCATTGACGCGCGGCAACGAATAAAACACCGGCTGCGACGTTCCCGCCGCAAACGTTCCCGCCGTTTCGGTGTTGTCATCGGCAAACGCACAACCCGGATCGGCTGGAAAATCGATGAGGCCATCCCCATTGTCGTCTTTTCCATTCGAACACGCGGGATTTTCAGAGAGCGGCACGGGCAGATACCCCAAATCCTCCACCCACAAATGCGCTCGACCATAAACGGCCGTCACGCGCGCCGTCCCTTTCGCTTTGCCATCGACCAATGGGATGTTGCGCCCTTTGGCCCCATCCGCGGCAATATCGACCACCACGCCCGGCTCGACCGTGAGACGAACTTCCCCATTCATCGAAACCGGTTCACCGAATGGCGAACGCGCTTCAATCTCGAAATCCCAAAATTCGTCGACATCGCCACGATTCGCCGCGCGCGGCATCTCTTCGGTGGGTAATGCTCCGCCGTTGACCTTCGTCACTCGCACGAAAAACGTCGACACGCCGGGCAAATCAGGCGGCGTATCCGTGCACGCCGCAAGAGAAAGCAGAACGAAAAGTCCGGCCGCCGATGTCCGTTTCATTGTCCCACCATTCGAATACGCCCGTCGGAGAAATTCCCCAGGGACCGATCCACACACGCCAAAAACTTGCATTGCTCGCCGGCCGATTTACACGGCTCGAGCTGCTCCTTGCATTGCTTTTCAACCGCCGGCGACGCCGCATTCGCGCACGTCTGCAATTGCAAAGCCGCCAAGTCGTTGCGGCATTGCTTCAGCACACACGTGCCATTGCCACACGCCTTCGCCGGATTGCTCGAACACGTCTCGCCTTCAATGACCGATTCCGGACACGCACACGCAAAGTCCGTATCCAGTTTTTCGCAGTCCGCATCCGTCTTGCAACCAATGGGTTCGTCATGGTCACATACGCCGTCGCGCGTGCAGGTCGACGTGATTCCCAGCAAAGACGTGCATTCATCGGCCTGGCTGCCATTGCCATTGGCGTCTTCGGGACAAGCCGGCCGAATCGTGCAGGGCTCGCCCGCGCGGATGTAATCGATCAATGCGTCGCGTTGCTGAATCTGCGTATCGAATTGCGTCGTATTGCGCTGCAACACGCGGAATCCGCTGCCTCCGCCGGCCAAGTAGTTGGACGTGGCGAGCTCGTAGCTGGCAAAAAGATCAATCGGTTGCCCGCACAAAGCGCGCTCGACGTTGCAACTGCCCACGCCTTTGTCCGGACAATCGTCGTCCGTCGCGCAACGACAAACACCGAGCGACGTATCACAACTGCCGGCTGCGCCGCTGCAATTCGCGTCGCTCGCGCACGTGCGCACGCCGATGTAAATGTTCTGCGCGAGCCCCGGCGTTCGTTGATCCACCGTGCGTTTGTCTTTGCAGTTCAAGACGATACGCGCGCCCGCGATCTGCACCTGCGACGTGCACCCGCGCCCCGATGAACGACGCGCGACGAAATCGAACATTTCCTGCACTTCGACCCCGGACAATTGCATTTTCGAGATCGAATTGTCGAAGGGGAAAATATTGTACATCTGCTCGACCGTCACCGGGCCGGGCACCAAGTCCGCGCGAATACCCGTCGTATTCGTCATCGAGAAATCCGTTTGGACACCCAATCGCAGCCACATCGCCGTGGAAATCATATTTCCCAGCGGAGAATCGCCGCCGCCCGTGGAAAAACGCCGCGAACCGTCACGCGCATACCCGACGAGCAAATCCAGGTTCGCCAAGGCATCGAGGTTCTGCGAATAAGGTTCCAAAATCGATTCGACGATCGGATCCGAAGGCACTTCCTCCGTCACCGGGAAAAGTCGATAATCGCTGGCGACGACTTCGAACCCATTCGCCACATCGTATTCGGAGACTCCACCCGGTCCCGGAAAATCCGTGGCGTCATTGGAGAGCACCAAATCGAGGCGCCCGACGTATTTCGCGAACGCCCCGGAATGCGCCAGAATGACCTCGCGCGGACGACAATACCGCTTGACCTTGGGTTCGCCGGGGTTTGGACTGACCATTTCGACGTAGTAGCTGTTTTCGACGCTGTCGAAATTGGCCGAGCAATCCCGCATTTTCTTCGGCGGCTGAAGCACGATGTGGTTGTGACCGCCCAGCACCACGTCAATGCCCGTCGTGTTTTCGATCATCTTTTGATCGACTTGGAGACCCAAGTGCGTCACGAAAACGACGACGTCGACGATCGGGCGCAACAAGTCCACGTAAAACTGCGCCGTTTCGATGGTTTGCAAAGGTGAAATGCCCAAACGGTTCGGCGCGTCGAGCAGCGACGTCATGCTCGACAAGTTCCCCATGCCGACGACGCCGACCTTCAGCCCATCCAGATTGAACGTCGTAAATGGCTGAATCACTGCCCCGAGCGGCGATGCTCCCGGCAATGCGGGATCTTCCAGCATGTAGTTCGCCGCGAGCACCGGATAGTTCGCCCAGTTTTGCAGCTGCAAACCAAGATTCAACGCTCCGCGGTCAAACTCGTGGTTGGCCACGATCATCGCGTCGACGCCCATCGCGCTCAGCGTGCGAATCTCCGCTTCACCCGAGAAAAAGTTGAAGATCGGCGCGCCTTGAAAACAATCGCCGCCGTCGAGGTGCAACACGCGCGACGCTCGCGCCCGCTCACGCCCGATGATGTGCGAGATCCGCGCCGCGCCTCCCACGTTCGCGATCGTCAGCGCTTCACCAAGACCCAACCCCGAATCCACTTGGCCCAGCTGCAAGTTGTACGGGTAAAGCCGCGAGTGAATATCCGAGGTGTGAAGCAAGGTCAGGTGCACCTGACCCTTGAGTTGTTGCGTCGATGTCTCCGTCGTCGTGCAGCCAGAGCCTGGACCCAAGGCATACGCGGCAATCGGAGCGGCGAGGAGCGGAGCGAGCCAGCGTCGGAAGCGCATTGGTTGCTCGTACGCTAGGCAAGGTAGCGGCAGCGCCTCAAGCAAAAAGAGGCGACCACGGATCGAACCTGCAGAAAGCTCGGCAAGACGAACTGCGTCGGCACCTTTTCTTCACCGCATCGACACGCGCCGTCTACGTCGAGGCAAGTCAAGGACACGCCGCGACACACGCCGCAAACGTTCCGCTGTTCGTCAGAATCTCGTTGCAACCGGCTTCGATGACGCACTTCGACGTGCATTCGAGTCGGCCTTCACAAGGCGACGGGGCGGGTTCGTTGCATCCGACGCCGCATTGATTGCAGAGCTTTTCCGTCGCCGTGGTGCATGTATCGAAGCCGCTGCATTGCGCCAGCGTGTCTTCTTCGATGTCGCAACCGTCCCAGGCAAACGTTTGTCCTTCCCGACATTCGGCTTCGTTTTCGACACACGCGAGCCAATCGGCATACGCGCTGGAACAGCCGAGATCGCGAGCCTTTTGAACCGCCGCGTTCACATCCGACACGCAGTCGTCGTGTTCGGCTTGGGAACAACCTTCGCAGTTGCACTTGGTGGTGCAGATCTGTTCCGGCGTGACGCTGCATCCGCCGGCGAATGTGGCCATGCCAAACCCAAGGGCCGAAAACGCCATGAGCCAAGTCCATCGTCGAGGTTTGGCGCGTTGAAACATCTGTTCCTTCATGGTCCACCCGACGAGCCGCCGGACGACGAGCCCGAGCCGGAGCAGGCGACGACGCATTGCACATAAACCGAGTCCGCCGGTGTGTTGCGCAGATCGTCGCAGCTCGCGGCCACGGCGCAATACGCCGCGCATTCATCGCCGCCCGTGCACGGATCCGCTCCGCCGCCGCTCAGTCCACATGCCGTGCGTTTGTCCTTCTCCTGGGCGCATGCGCTCTTGACAAACGTCGCCGATCGCGCCGAACAATCCTTCAACGTGTTGCCCATGGTCGAGCACGTCGAGGACACCCACGCGCCTTCCGAACACGATCCTTCATCGACGTAACAACTCATGTACGTCGAGAACGCGTCGGCGCATCCGTCATGTTCGGCGAGGCGTTGCGCGTCTTCGATGTCGTCGAGACAATCGGCGCGTTCGACTTGGCTACAGCCTTGGCAGGTGCATTTGGCCGCGCAATACGCGCTGACGGGGCCCTCGCATCCGGCCGCGAACGTCATCGCGAAGAGCGCGCCGGCGGCCAACATCGAAGCGACGACGGCGGGACGCAGTCGCCGAAATTGTTTTGCCTTCGTAAGGTTCATGGAGCTGTCGGCTTGGTCATGTCTTCGCAGGACATCGCCCAGTAACCACGGACGTTCTTGTTCACACATGCCGAACACGCGTTGGCGTAGGTCTGTTGAGCCATCGACGGGCACGGAGCACGGATGCAACGAATCCCGGTGTCGACTTCGGCGCACACCGGACGGTTTTCCTTCGTGCAACCGGCGACCTTACGCGACTCGTCCGTGCACTGAATCAGCGCCAATCGGCCTGCGGGACGCTCCTCGGGCGGAGGCGTGACCTCGGGCTCGACGGGTTTGTCCTCTTTCGGTTTGTCCGCGACGGGTTCCGCGGTTTGCACCGGCGGCACCGTCACCGTAGGGGTCGGCGATGATGTACTCGAACCCGACGCTGAAGGATCTTTCGCCCCGGCACACGCGATGCTCGAACCGGCGAGGAGCACGAGTAGAGCCCACGATACGTTTTTCATGACCACCTCACCCCTCGAGAAGCACGTACACACGTGCAGCGTAGACGTTCCGCTTCTAGCCTCTTTCCCCGATCGAATCAACATCGCGGTATAGTGCCGCCATGCCTTGCCCCCGATCGCATGCCTCGGCTTTCGTCGCGCGTCGTCGCGCACTGCAAAGCAGGTTGTCAACTCCGGCCTTGTTCGCCGCCGGTTTGCCGCTCGCTCGCAACTACCGCGCGAACACGTTCACGTACCGCGCGACGAGTCATTTTCTGTACCTCGTCGGTGCGCCTCTTGCCGGAGCTGCGCTGCTCGTGATGCCGGAAAAAACGGTGCTGTTCGTTGAACCGGAAGGTGAAGACGACGCGCTCTGGCATGGAGCTCGTCCGACGCTCGACGACTTGCATCGCGATCTTGCCGTCGATGCGGTGCGACCTCTGAGCGACATCGATGCCGCCCTCGAAGAGATCGGCGCGGCAAAGATCGCCACGCTTCCACCTCAAGACGCGTGGACGGCAGCGTGGCTCTCCGCGCGTCTCGAACGCACCGTGCTTCCTTCGAGCGGCGATGCGCTCGAGCGAGGCGGCGCCGACGCCGAGCTTGCCGAAGCGATGATCGCGCTTCGTCTTCAGCACGACGTCGCGGCCGTCGCGCAAATGCGTGCAGCTGCGGAGGCGTCCGTGCGTGCGCATCTCGCGGGCATGCGCGCCACGCATCCGGGAGAAACCGAACATGCCGTTTGTGGTGCAATGATCGGCGCGCTTCGTCGGGAAGGTTTCGCCGACGCGTATGAGCCCATCGTCACGATCGAAGGCGAAGTGCTGCATCATCACGGACACGAAAACACGCTCGCCGCCGGGGACTTGCTCTTGGCGGACGTCGGCGGCGAATCGGCCGAAGGATGGGCTGCGGACATCACGCGGACTTGGCCCGTGAGCGGCACGTTTTCCTCGACGCAACGAGCCATCTACGACGTGGTCCTCGCGGCGCAACGCGCGGCGATCGACAAGGTTCGTCCGGGAACGAGTTACCGCGATGTCCATGAAACGGCCAAACGCACGATGGTCACGGGATTGCGGGACTTGGGGATTTTTCGCGGTGAAGTCGACGGTCTGCTCGAACGCGGCGCACATGCGATCTTCTTTCCGCATGGGATCGGGCATCTCTTGGGCCTCGATGTGCACGACATGGAGGACCTTGGGGATCGCGCCGGGTACGCGCCGGGTCGTTCACGTTCGGAGAAGTTTGGCGATCGTTATTTGCGCCTCGATCGCGACTTGGTTCCCGGCATGGCGGTGACGATCGAGCCTGGGTTTTACCAGGTACCGGGCATTTTGCGGGACAAACGGATCACCGGACCGGTCGGGGACGATCTGCGCCGCGACGAACTGGCCAAATACGCGGACGTTCGAGGGATTCGCATCGAAGACGACGTCTTGTGCACGGACGGAGCGCCCGAGGTGCTCACGGCGGGTTTGCCCAAGAACGCCGCCGACATTGAAGCGGCGATGCGTTCCTGACAAACGGATTTGTCCACGCTCAAACAAACAAATGAATGTCGTGGGGTACGACCAACGTCGTATTGCCTCCGGCATCGAGGACATGCACGCCTTCGCAGGTGAACCCCAAGGCGACGAAGGGCGGTTTGTCCGCCTCCCGCTCATAATAAAGGATCCATTCGGTGAGGGAGCCGCCGCCGTGGCGTCGCAAGAGTTTGTCCGCTGTCAAGAGCCACGGAATGCCGATGAGGTCGAGCGCCATGGCGACGGGTTTGCCGAAGTTCTGTGCATTTTCGGCTTCCACGGTCTCGGAATCGAGACGCACGATGCAATCTTCTCCGGCCGCCCAACAATCTTTTCCCACGCTGGGCGTCGCCACGAGCAACGTCGGTCGTTTGCGGAGTTTCTGCGTCAGGACGCGGCAAAGCTCATCATGTCCCAAATGCAATGCCCGCGCCGTACCGTTACGCTTTCCCCCGACCACGAATAGCCCGGACACACCATTGGCCATTGCATGCACGGTTCCTCCCAAAGGAACCTCGAATGGTTCGGTCCAGGAAACTCCATTTTCGGACACCCACAATTCCAAGTCGGTTTCCTCGTCGTCCGGATCCGCCGTGACGATGCCGAACATGCGGCCGTCGCCCACGGTGGCGACGATGGGACCGAGCGGTTTGTCCTCGCGATGTTTGGGCAAATTCATGAGAATGGGTTCCGGCCCGCGACCAATCAGCAAAATATGAGCGACGCCGACGAGGGCGAATCCGGAAATGGGGCCTCGAACGATCCATTTCGTGGCGGCAAGGAGCGGCGTGTGTTCCGGTTTGACGCCGACGATGCCGGCTTCGCCGTGAATGATGCTGACCAATTGATTGCCGAAGAGCCCCAAAGCTCGACCGTCGGGCTGAAAAACCGCAAGGACCTTGTTGCCCGGTCCGTTGGTCGGGTAATTGTCGGTATTCCAGCGGGCGGGCCGTTCGGCCGTGCCCAAAATAGGCGTCGTGACCAGGCCCGCGGCGGAGGTTTTCGGCGATCGTAATGTCGTGACGGCTCGTTTTTCCCGGCGTGCGCGCGAACGCCATTTATCGGCGACTTTTTCGAGCAATGGAAATAGGTCGGCGGCGAACGACGAGACATTCGAATATCGTTCGGTGCCATTGAGCAACGCGGGGACCATCATGCGTGCCGCGCGTTCATAAATCTTCTTCGCTTCGTCGGTCCACACCGATGCGGGCAAGCGCGGCGCTGCGCCTCGCTGCAACACTTCGTCGATTTTCGTGAACAATTCGCCTTCGGCATGAAATCCGTAATGAACGCGATTGGCCTGCAACAAACTGCGCCTCTTGCCTTCGGCCCATTCATGGTCGTTGTCGCTGCGACACCAATCTTCCCCGCCCAAAACGAACCAAACGACGGCGGCGAGCGCGTGTACGTCCGACCAAACTCCGATGAGCGGATTGCGCATCGTGGGCGACGAGAGAATTTGTTCCGGCGCGCCGTAGGCGTAGGTCATTCCCGCGAGCGTCGTATTGATTCCGTCGACGCGCGCGATGCCGCAATCGGAGAGTTTCGGGGTTTCGTCGTCGAGCGGTCCGACGACGAGCACATTGTCGGGTTTGAGGTCGCGATGAATGATTCGTTGTTCGTGAAGAACCCGAACCCCCTCGAAAATACCTCGAATCAAGCGTAACGCGCGGATCGGATCGATCCCTTCCGGTTCGCGTTCCACCCGGGCGGTCAGCGAAACGCCGAGCGATCCGCCCGAAACGAGCTCCAATGCGATCCAGGGCAAACGCATGGCTTTTTTGCCCAATTGCACATCGACAAACCCGCTGCCGTAACACCCCACGACAAACTCCGTCGGAGGCACTCGCTCCATCACCCGTCCCAAGGCAATGACTTCGCGCTTGAAAATATCGTCGAGCGAGGCGTTGGCGTGCTTGATGTCCTCGACGGTCGTCGGCTTCATGATCTTGATCGCCACCGAACGTGGTGTGCGATCCCAGATGTCGGGCGAACGGAACGCGGGATCGAAGTCGGCCTGAAAAACCGTCGACATGCCGCCGACGCCAATGAGGCGGGTCAACGTAATGCCGGTAAAATGCCCCGACGTCGCTTCGACGAGCGGCACACGGCCCGATACGAGATCCCGTAACTCACGGTCTTTTATTTGGATGGGTTCGGCCTCGAGCATCATTGGGTTCGGCCTTGAGCAGCATTGCGAAATTGAGCGCCGAGAAGAGCCGATCTGGTGCGCTCGGTCAACTCGAATCTCGTTCGAGAAGGTCATCGTTGCCCAGCGGAACCCACGGCTGCGATACACAACGGTCTTTCCGGCGCAAGAGAATTTGCACGACGAACCCGACCGAGGTTGATGAGCGTTGCGTAGATCGCCATAACCGGGTTCGAACGGACCAATCCGCAATCGGCGGCGAAGGCAGATGAACCGTCGCGTACGGCGGAGGTTGCAGGCGAGTGCTTTCCCGATCTAGCATCTGACGGCTGGGAAAATAGCCTGAGTACGGGGTTTTTGTGTCCGCTGCGCACACGACAGAGCTGGAAAACGGCGGGATATTTCAAGAGCGATATCAAATCATCCGCTGCATCAAGTCCGGCGGTATGGGGTCGGTTTATGAAGTGCTCGACCAGAAAACGGCGAGTCGTCGAGCCCTGAAAGTCATGCTTCCGCAGCTCTTGTCGAACGATTCGCTCCGCGCACGTTTCGAGCTCGAAGCCAAAATCACCGGGCAGATCGAAAGCGATCACTTGGTTCGCGTGCTCGATGCCGGCGTCGACGGACCCAGCAAAATGCCGTTTCTCGTGATGGAACTGCTGCGCGGCGAAGACCTGGGGTCCGTCGTGCAAAACCATGGCGCCCTGCAGCCGCACGATGTCGTGCTCTATATCGGACAAACCGCTCGAGCGCTCGACAAGACGCACGCGGCAAACGTCGTCCATCGCGACCTCAAACCCGACAACCTGTTTCTCACGTTCCGCGATGATGAAACACCGTGCGTGAAAGTCCTCGACTTCGGCATTGCGAAAGCGACGGACGTCGCGATCGAAGGGGTGCAAACGCGTCCGATGATGGGCACGCCGCTGTACATGTCGCCCGAACAAATGCGCGCGGAAAAAGTTGGACCTGCAACGGATATCTACGCGCTCGCGCATATCGCTTACGCGCTGCTCACGGGCGAACCCTATTGGAAAAGCGAACTCGACGACAGCCCATCGCCGTTTCTGCTCGCCGTCGAAGTCTTGCAAGGCGTGCAAGAGATGCCGACGGTTCGAGCCTTGCGGCGCAAGAACGTCCAGCTGCCGTACGGCTTCGATGCGTGGTTTGTCAAGGCTACGGCGCGTGTTCCCGACGATCGGTACCCTCGAGCTTCCCTGGCCGCCTTGGCCCTCGCCGATGCTCTCGGCGTCGAAACGGCTCCGCGGTTTTCCCACCTGCCGGCACCTCCGCACGCTTCCCCTGTTCCTGCGGCGGTGCAATTCGCCCCGACCACGCGACCTCGCGAACCCGACGCCACCCCACCGCCGTTTTCCGTCGCTCCTCCGGATCCGCTTCCCGCGATCGAGCCGGAGCCGACGCCGTCGAGACGCGGCATCGTTCCGCCTGCCCCGGACAAACCTGCGTCGAATCTGGATGTCATGAAGGCGGCCGTCGCCGCTCTGGAAGAAGCTACGCCGCGCCAAACTCCGCCGGTGGGCACGCGTTTTTCCGTCAGCGCCAAGACCGATCCTCACGCTCCGATTCCGCCAAACCGTGGCGCCACCCCGAATCCGCCGAAAGTCGAGTCGAATACGCCGGCGACCGGCGTGAGCTTGAAGAAAAAGGGGTTTTTCGTCGAAGTCGACACTCGTCTGGCGATCGTCAAAGTCAAAGTCTGGGGTTTTTGGACGATCGAAGATGGCCACGCGTACCTCGAAGAGTTCAAACGAGTAGCGCAGAAGGTCATTGGTCGTCCCTGGTATGTCTTGGCCGATATCTCCGAATTCACGGCGCAAAAACCCGAAGTCAGCGCGCTCGTCGAGCAAACCATGGCGTTCGCGCTGAGCCACGGGATGGTCAAAGCTGCAAATCTCGTGAGCAGTTCGCTCGGCAAAATGCAAATCGCCCGCCTCTCTCAAGCCATGGGTTTGCCGGAATTTTCGTTTTTCCAAACCGAACGCCAAGCCATCGAATGGCTCTTGGCCAGCGCGGCATGAAACGTCGTCCTTGTTCTACGAAAAACCTTTACTTGATTGAGTCTATCGAATCGTCGTCGCGAATCGAGCGAGGTACGTCGTGAACAGTCCGAGAGATTTCAAGAAGCAATTGAAGCGGGTTTTGCTCAGTCCCGTCACCGGAATGACGTGGGACGACAAACTCGCCGCCGCACGCGCGTACATGCGGGAGCTCGAGTCGCGGAACAATCCGGAAATGGAGTCGATGGATCTGACTCCGGAGATCGAAATCGTCCCATTCGAAGCGGGGCGTCGTCCGGTGGACGAAGCGATGGGCCAGGGCCTGGGCGTTTCCGAACACGCGTCGTTTCTTTCGACGAACCCGGCGGCGTTCGCGGGCGACGAACTTTGGCTGCTTTATCACATCAAAAATATCTACGCTTATGTCGAACTCTTCAATCGACCGATCGAAGCGCGGATGGGGCTCACGTTTTTGCCGCATTGCGAAGAAGAAGGCGGGCCATTGGAAGTCCCGGCCCTCGCATCCATTCCCGTGCCTTTGCGTAAAGTATCGGCTGCGGCGTATCCCATCGCCGCGCTCGAAGAAGCGGCGCTTTCCAATTTCTACGAAACGACCTACGTCGCCACGCTCAACCCCGATGTTTTATTGCCTCTGCACAAACGTTCCAATGCCGGAGCGGCCGGTTATCATTGGCGAGATCTGCCGCTCGAACTTCGTGCGCGTACGCCCGATGGAGACGATCCGTTCACGTTTGCGAATTTATTTCATCAACGCATTCGTGTGAGTTTGTCCCTCGTCTCCGAAGGCAATACCGTTTCGTATGACCATATCGATGTCGAGGTCTACGATGCCGGCCGATTCGGTTCGCTTTATGCTCGTTTGCTCGATCAGCTCGTCGCCGAAGATACCGCGGCGCAAATTCGAACGCTGGGCATTCACGACTTGCATGCCGGTTATCATCCGTGGTTCCCCGTCCTCACGATCGGCATGGACAAGGCCATGCTTTATCTGCACGCCATTCGCCAGGACTTGAGCCAACAAAGGCGCAATTTGCCCGATCCGGTGTGGCTCGTGCGGGTCGGCCTTTATCTCGAAATGCTCACGTGTTTGGGGGTCTTCGAGGCTGTCAAAGACGAATATCCGAATTTGCTCACGCCGGCCGAACGTCGGGCCTTCGAAACGAGCCCTGCATTCGCCAAAGTCCGCGAAAAACTGGATGTCGAAGCGTGGAAAAAAGTCTGGGCTCTGCGCAAAATCGTCCCTCGAGGGACGGACTTGTTATCGACGGGGCCCGTGAGTTTCTCGAATTTGATGCGGAAACAAAAAGCGACGCTCGCTTTTTTGCACGCGCACCACGAGGACCTGAAGAACGCCATCGAATTGGCCGGGCCAAACCTCGACAATGCTCAAGAAACCTGGCATCGCGTATTTCGTGACGCCGAACGAGCCGTCTTGCGCAACAGCTTGGCCGCGTTCCCGGAACTCGGTTGGCTGGACAATAAGCAACGCGAATTCGCCATGTGGCATCAACGCGGGCAGTTTGGCTCGTACGCACTCCCGGAATTCTTCACCGGCGCGTTCGGCGATCAAGACGGGCTTTTTCCGTCCGCCTGTCGGCAATACCGCAAGTCCATGAACGAAGTGGCCGAGTGGGCGCGCGACAAATCGCTCATGGATCACACCGGCAACGAATGCATTCCGCGCACGGCGAGCCTTCTGGAGGCGCACATGCGTGGGGACAAAGGCCTCATCGATGCGCTGCAACGACGCGATGGTTATGGCAGCGGCCTCGAAGCCGACGATCCCGCGTCCGTGCAAGCCGAACCGCAAGTCGCGGATATCGTGGCGATCTTGCGGCGCGTTCCCGTCTTCAAGCCGCTCACCAATCGCGAAGTGGACAAGCTCGCCCACCGAGCTCGCCGCGTCATCTACGGGCCGCATGATCGCATCGTCATTCAAGGCGACCGAGGTGCATCGCTCTTCGTCGTCGACACGGGGTTTGTCGAGGTACTCGTGCGGCAACCCGACGGTCACGATATCGCCGTCGCGACGCTCGAACCCGGCGCGGTGTTCGGCGAGGCCGCGTTGCTCACGGGGGTCGAACGAACGGCGACCGTGAGGTCGATGGGCGAATCCGTTCTCTACGAAATCAGCAAACAAGCCTTGCAGCCGATCATCGAATCTCGTCCGCAGCTCGTCGTGGAATTGTCGTTGCTCATGGCGTCACGCAAAGCCGCTCTGCGCGATCAACAACACGAAGCGGAGAATCAAGGTTTGGCGTCGCGTATTCGAAGGTTTTTCCTGGGCGGATCGCTCTCGGGCGCCTGAACGATCAAGCCAGCAGCTTCGTCAGGTCCGTCCACATCTCGCGCACGGATTGATATCGAGCATCGGCGTTCGTCGCGAGCGCTTTGGCCACCCACGCATCCACGCCATCCGGCAATTCCGGGCGATGGATACGCAAACTCGGACGAGGCGCCCGCGCGACGGCCATCATCAATTCCACGAGCTTCTTGCCCTTGAACGGCATCTGTCCGCTGAGCATCCGAAACACCACGACACCCAGCGCAAAGATGTCGACGCGATGATCCAACGCGCGAGGTTTTCCTGCCCAACACTCCGGCGCGAGAAAACTGGGCGATCCCGTGATCGTTCCATCGACGGTCCCCACGCCCCCCGGACCTCCGACGACCTCTTTGGCCAATCCAAAGTCGAGCAGGCGCACGCCGCCGCGGGTTGGGTTTGACAAAACGAACACGTTGGCCGGCTTGATGTCGCGATGGACGATGTTTTGTGCATGTGCGGCTTCGAGCGTGTCGACGATGGGGCCGAGCAGTTCGAGGACGCGTTTGACGGGCAACAGACCGCCTTTCGCTTCTTCGGTGGCCAGGTACGACTCGAGGTCCTGACCGACGCACAGCTCCATCACGATGTAGAAGACGCCTTCTTTGGATTGATTAAAGGCGAAGATTTGCGTGGCGCTGGTGCCTGCGAGCAGACCCATGGCTCGCGCTTCGCGTTGCATGCGGGTCAAAAAAACCGGCTGGCTCGTGAGGTTCTCGTGCAAGCACTTGACCGCGACCGGCATCGATCCGTTTTCGAGGTCTTCGGCGCGAAAAACGTTGCCATGGGCTCCCGTTCCCAACGTTCCCAGCAGTTTGTATCGACCATCGATGACATGGCCCACTTGATACATGATGCGCCCGGCCTCCTTGCCGGACGGATGCATACCACGAATCGACGCGAGTTTCAGCGATTCGGCAACGGGGTGACGAATCGAATCGGTTTTTCGCGACCGTCCGGGGGAAGGGTTTCGCAGGACAGACGTTGCAAGCGACGGGAATGAAAGCGCACGCGTTGAATTGAACGTTCGCTCCGGGCGCTAACAAGCGCCCTACGCGAAGAGTTTTGTTTTCGATGGGGGACTGCGCTCGCTGACCGACCAGGGTCCGACGGCCCCTGGTCGACGCTCGCTTCGCCCCCCATACCCCCCGTTGGGATCGGGAGTTGAATGCGCACGCGTTGAATTGAACGATTTTGTTGTCGACGGGGGACCCGATTGAAAACCCGTCACAACATGTACGGGTTCATCATTTCGACGTTCTTGCGGACCGCGCGAGGTTTGGCGCCGCCTTTCTTCGGATCGAGCCCTTCACGAGCGTTCGTGAGCGTCGAAGCTTGTCCGGCGTAGTCATCGGCGAGTTTGTCACTCTTGCCCGGAGGAGCGGCTTGCTTGGCTTTTTCAGCCGCCGCCGCCAAAGCTTGTTGCTGCACTTGAATCTTCGCCTCCGCTTCTTCGAGACGACCCTGTTCGATGAGTTCGTTCACTTGCGAAAGAGTCGCCGCGGTTTGGCTTCGTGCAACCCGCGTGGCGACTTGCGCGTCGAGCTCCGCCGGCGCCGCAGCATCGTCCTTCACCGCGACACTCAGCTTGCCGTCACAGGTTCCAGGTTTGCCCGCGACACGATCGTCATACGTGAGATGCACTTCGGCGACGGGAACGACGCCCGCACTTTCCGTAGGAACGTTCAGCTCCAAGAGCACCGTGCGCGTATCACCCACCGAGAAGTTTCCAAGCTGCACCTTGAGCTTCTTGGCATTGTTTACTTCACGCTCGAACGATCGATCATACACGCGCTCGAGGGTCACGCCCTCCGCCAAGGTGATCGTCGCCGTCGCCCCGACGGCGATCGTTCCTTTGAGTTTGTCCGCTTCGGCCAAGAACGCATTTTCGAGCGACGACGGGTCTTCGATGAAGTAGTGATTTCCGCCGGATCCAAGCGCGATCGCGCCCATGATTTTGTGATTGTACGACGTCCCCACGCCGATCGTCGTAATCCCCACGCTCGCATCTCGCGCCGACTTGGCGACCGGGAAAAACCCCGCTTCATCGCGCACTCCAGCCGTCGGTTCACCGTCGCTCAGGACGATCATCCGGTCCGCCAAACCCACGCTTTGCCCAAGTTCCGTGAGCGCCGACGAGATGGCACACGAGATACACGTGTCTCCACCGAGCGTGATGCGATCGATCGAGGCCTTGATGATTTGTCGATTGTTCTCGGTCACTTCGACCATCGGTACATCGATCCGCGGCGCCGTATCGAACGAGATGACGCTGACTCGATCCCCCGGATTGAGTTTGTCCACGGCGCTCTTGGCGGCGTTGAGCGCCTTAGGAAGCCGATCGCCTTTCATCGAACCGGACCTGTCGATCACGATGGCCAGATGGCCTTCGACGGGTCGAGCGTTGCCGGCTGTTTGTCCCGGATGCACATCGAGCAGGAGGAACGTTTTGGAGGACGAACCTTTTGCCAGGAACGGATTGCCGAGCCGCGCTTCCACTTGCAGGGTCGTGCCGGCCGTGAACGTGGTGGTTGCTTCGGGGGCGACCGGAACGTTCACCGCGACGGTTGGTCCGGAAGAATCGCGCACGACGTCCGGGGTTTTCGCCGAAGGTTGCGGCGCCAGCATGTATCCCGCCGATGCGGCGGCCGAGACTCCCAGGATCGAATACAAGGCGAGCGAGGCGAGTTTCATACGTGGGCGTCTCCGAAGGCGGGGTGAGCGTTACTTGTCCAGGTTGAGGGAATCGACGAGTTGCAAGGCTCCCATTCGTTCTTCCGGTGTGCGCAGCGCGTGTAGTTTGCCATGACGAACTTCGAGCAATCCGAACACATGGCCGGGGCACGAACGGCCCAGTCTGCCGACGAGCAAACCAAGCGTTGCTTGGACGCGTCGCGGCGTTAAAGGTTCTCCGCGCAGGTACATTTTGATCACGTACGGCGTTTCATCGATCGCCAGACCCAGCTCGGGATTGATCTCGATCTCGTTGGAGCCGAAATTGTAGTTGGCCCGTGGAGGTTCGAACCACTTCATCGAGCCGCTGGCGAGAAAGCGTCGATACCCGTCGATGACCCGCTCCATGACGCGCACACGCTTGGGATTCGGTTCGCGATCGAGCAGTTGCTCGAGCACCTCGTCGCTCAGGTTGCGGCGATGCATGTCGACGATTCCATCGCGCACGAGCTGATAAAATTCGGGGAGGGGATCGGCTTTGCGATCTTTGGCCGCGTTGGCATCTCCATCGGGACCTGTTTCGAGAACCAGGTCGACGAAATTCGTGATCGATACTCTATCCATGCGCCTCACGTGCGAGCGAACGCGTGCTCCCGAAAGCATTCCTACCCATGGTTTTGGTTTTTATCATGAAAGGGGTTTTTGGCGGGAGTTCTTCTTGCAGGCGGAGTCGTGCTGATCGCGACACGCGTTACGCTCCGTGATACGTTCGGCCTTCACGGATGACCGCTCCCACGACACCTCAGCAGCCGAACACGCACTTCACCTGTCCCAAGCAGTTTCCGGAATGGCTCGAACGGCAAAAGATAAGTTTGGGTTTTTCCACGTATCAAACGGGCAAGCTGTTTTTGCTTGGATTGGTGGGTCGTGGGCAGCTCGGGGCGAGTGAATGGTCGTTGCCCACGTGCATGGGCTTATGGACGAACGGGCAGACGATTTGGCTGGGCTCGAAAATGCACCTTTGGCGGCTCGAAAATGCATTGGCCAAAGGCGCCGTCCGCAATGGCAAAGATCGCGTCTATGCGCCGCGTATTGCGTATACGACAGGCGACATCGATACGCACGACATTGCCGTGGATGCCAAGGGGCGGGTCATTTTCGTCAATACGCTTTTCAATTGTTTGGCGACGATCGACGACGACGCGGCATTTCGTCCTTTATGGCGTCCGCGTTTCATTTCCAAGCTGGTCGCGGAGGATCGCTGTCATTTGAACGGCTTGTGCATGAAGGATGGAAAACCCGCGTATGTGACGGCGGTGGCGCAATCCGATGTCGTGGATGGTTGGCGGGATCGGCGCCGCGGGGGCGGGTGCGTCATTGACGTGGAGTCCGGGGAAGTGGTGGTGCAAGGTTTGTCGATGCCCCATTCTCCGCGATATTATCGAGGCAAATTGTGGGTGCACGATTCCGGGGCGGGGTTCTTCGGTTTCGTCGATCCGGCGCGAGGCGTCTTCGAGCCCGTGACGTTCTGTCCGGGATATTTGCGAGGAATGGCGTTTTCCGGCGACTTTGCCATCGTTGGTTTGTCGAGGCCGCGGCATGAAAAAACATTCGGCGGTCTGCCCATTGATGAAAACTTGCAACAACGAGGCGCTGAAGCGCGCTGCGGCATTCACGTGATCAACTTGCGCACGGGGGACACATCGAATTGGTTGCGCATCGAAGGGGCCGTCGAAGAGCTGTATGACGTCGTGGTTTTCGAGGGCATACGAAACCCGGCGGTTTTGCCGATTGATTCCGAAGAATTGCGAAAAACGGTGACGGTGGACGCGGCCACGGCTGCTCGGGTATTTGCATGAATGGTTTGTCCCTCGCGCCCATGCGGGCCTCCGATATCACGACCTCGGGAACAATCGAACGATGGCTCGCCGAGAACAACATGGGATTGGCCGTCACGACGGGCATTTCAATGCGGCTGTTGACGTTCGGCACGGAAAACGACGGACGCATTGCGGTGTGCGAGAGCGTGTTCGATGTTCCGCGAGCGCTTTGGTCGGACGGAAAAACCATGCTCGTGTCGTCGCGTTCGCGCGTGCATCGCTTGACGTACGGTGCGGCGCCGGGACGATTGCCCGATCATGAAGAGCGATTCTATTGTCCGCGTTCGACGCATACGACGGGGGAGCTCGATATTGGAGACATCGCGCGTGATGCGGAAGGTCGAACGATCTTTGTCAATACGCAATTCAACTGCTTGGCGACGATTGACGACAAACACAGTTTTTCGCCCGCGTGGCGTCCGCCGTTCATTGCCAAATTGACGGCCGAGAATCGCTGCCATTTGAGCGGTTTGGCTCTACGCAATGGCGCGCCGGCGTATGTCACGGCGTATGCGGCTTCGGATACGCCGGGGGGTTATCTGAATAAACGCCGTGACGGTGGATGCATCGTGGATGTGGCGACGAAGAAAATCGTGGCGGAGGGACTTTGTTTGCCGCGAAGTCCGCGTTGGTACCAGGAAAAACTTTGGTTACACCAAGCGGGGACGGGGTACCTTGGATATTGGGATTTTGCGCGCCGCCGATTCGAGCCCGTGGCGTTTTGTCCGGGGCTTCCGGATGGCTTGGTGTTTTATGGAAACCATGCGGTGATGGGCTATTCGGCGCCGCGGACGAAAGAGCAGATCGCGGGTTTGCCGATCGAGAAAAACCTTCGCGAAAAAGGCGTAACGGCGGGATGCGGTGTGCACGTCGTCGATTTACGTTCGGGCGATGTGGCGCATTGGATTCGGTTGGACGGAGAATTGCGCGAAGTGTGCGGTGTGGCGGTGCTGGAGGGCGTGAAGAAGCCGCTGGTGTTGACGGTGGGATGAGCGCATGGTCGGCGAGGCGCGTTGCCGACGCGGTCGAGCATGAGTGCAATGGAGATTGAGCAGGCATTTCGAGCGATGTCGACCGACGATTTCGGGTGCGAGCAGATAAATCAACGGGCTGTTAACCCTCCTTGCAATCGATTGAAACCAGGCCGAGAACTTCCATTCAGGAAACTCAGCGCTGAGTTGCTGTATCTGTTTACCAATGGCTTCTTGCAGTTCGGCGGTGTCGGCTTCGATTTGAAACGCCCAATGCCTGGTATTTCTGATCTCTTCCAGCGACGGAGGATTCGACGTTCCTTCCATTGCGGGTCAAGTGTGCCTTAGCAGTAGCCGCTTGGTGCGAGCTGTGTTATGCGCTGTCTCATGTCGACGCAGCCGGCTGTGAACCGTACGTCCCGAGGCTGCCTCGTGTTGGGGATTCTGGTCGCCGCCATAATGGGCTGGCTCGTCTATGCATTCATCGCAACTCTCCCAATGTTCTCGGCAGCAGCACGCCTTTCCGCACGCTTGGACCTTCGGATGCCAATCAGCGCGGTCCAGCAGCAGGCCGAGCAACTTGGCTTCGTATGGCAAGTGCATCCCACCGCGCCAGAGCCCGGTGCTTCTGGTTCGCCGGGCCGAGACAGCACGATTCTCGTTACCTGTCACCATCGACCTATCAATCGCCCCGTGGAGAGTGGCCGAGGCACCATCGATGTTTGCGAGGAGCTTCGCCTCGCACCATCTTTCGGGCAGCTCTTCGCATCTCACGCTTGTAACATTGTCTTCAAGGGCGGCGAAATCGAGCAAGTTTGGCTTTATTCCGATTGATGCGCAGCTCGGGGCGGGGGATTGGGGAAGTCCAAGTAAAATCAAGCGGTTGCAGTCGTAGTTGTGGGCCCGCGTCCCTGGCGGCCGCCAACGTGGGTGGGGGATTTGATTTTACAATACCCAGCCCAACCAAATTGTGTACCAAATCTGTCGCGAATTCATTATTATCCTCTGAGAGTACGTATGCTGCAGCTTGTTCGCGAAGCTTGTAAACGCATGGCCGTCGCATGAAAGACAAAACACACGGCCAGTTATGCAACCGGAGCTACGTAGTTGGTGTTACGCACGGCGGCCCAGTTGATAAAACGAAACCAGTTTCAATCATTGTACTCTGGGTTTGACCATATCGTTGGGCTCTGGGTTTGACCATCGAGCTTGCAATTGCAGAACGTGAAACTGAAACGAATTCGTACCGCATCTCTATTTTCCATCGCGGAGTACATCCTCGGAAGGCCATCGAACACGCGTAATACGTCGCCCTGGGATAATACAGCCCCGTTTCCTCGTCGCGCTCTTTCCTCGTGTAACGATATCGTTTTGCCGATACGTTAATCGCCCCGTTTGTCGCGCGATACGCGCTCGTCCCGTACGGATGATACTCCTCGTACGATATCACCGCCAAACTCGTCCAATTCCAAATTCACCGAATCCAGGTGATTGCTGCATTGAAACCGAATTCTTGGCAACCCGTTCGCAATCGGCCCGGACGAATCCACCGTCTTCGTCTCGACCATGGCAATGCGCTGCGCACCGTTCATCACGTGCAGTGTTTGTCGCTCCAGCACAATGCGGCCGTTCTCGTGCCGCCGGTGCACCTCGAAACCGCCCAGATAAATCCGCTCTTCCGTAATTCCGTTATGTACCCAGACTTTTCGAATGCGTTGCCCCGATGCGTCGTAGGTAAATCACGTCGAACGATGTCCTTTGAACCCTCGGCGCGTCTCCGCATCATTCGAACCGAAGAAATCCGTCCGGCAGGTCCGTCCGGACAACCCGCCCGAGCGGGTCGTAACGCAGAATCGGCGTCACGCCCCATTCGACCAGGTCATCCTCATCCTCGTATTCATGGGTGGACGAGAAAAACAGCTCGTACTGCTTGATCGGATTACCCTTGTTGTCAAGGACCACGGCCGCGTTGCCTACCCATCGCCACGAAGTGTTGCCCACTTGTATCACACCGTTTTGGTCCCTGACAACCTCTCCGGCCCGCATCCTGCAACGATGCCAAACCCGGCTCCGCCTGCACCTTTTTCATGAGCTCGCCGCCCAGACCATCCAAATATGTGTACGACTCCAGCCATCGCGTATTCGCCGGACCGTGTTTTTCTCGCGCCGCACTGTGCACCATGTTCGGTTTGCCGCTCGTCCGGTACAAATCGAAGTTGTAATCGAATAACAGATAATCGTTTTTAGTGACAATCGAGTGCCCGGCACAATGAGGTTGGCCTTACCTGGCGGCCGCCTGGCGGAAGGGTGGCGGAATGCCGATCTCGCCAGGTCAGCTGCTCCGTAACCTATGGGAATCATTCAGTGAGCATGTTGGCACAGAATTCGCTCGATGGGGCTCCGGAGCAAACCGGAGCGACCCATGGCCTACCCGCGAATTATTTTTCCAGGAAAAACGTATCTATTGACTCGACGTACGCTGCGTCGATATTTTTTGCTTTTACCGGATGAAGAAATGAAGGAGCTCATCGAGTATTCATTGGCGGTCGCCGCGAATCGTTATCAGATGCAGGTACATGCGTTTTGTGCAATGTCCACGCATATCCACGTCGTGCTTACGGATACGCATGGGAGGCTTCCGTTTTTCTTGGCGTACTTCCATCGATTGGTTGCCATGGGTACGAAGATCCTCCGCAACTGGGAAGGCTCGATATGGGATTCCGAGCAAACGAGCGTTGTGGAACTGTTGACGCGAGATGCGATTGTCCAGAAAATCGCTTATGTGCTGGCAAACCCCGTTGCCGCGGGCGCAGTGTTTGTCCCGGAAGAATGGCCCGGGGCGAAAACAAGAGTGAACGATATGGGACGAACGGTGCTGAAAGCGACACGTCCAAAGGTGTATTTCGATGCGACAAACTGGCCCGAGCTTGCGGAATTGCCGATTGAATTGCCGCCCATGATTGCGGAAGCGGAGGCTGATGTTTTTCGGGAACATGTCGCGAAGGAATTGGCACGTGAAGTCGCAATTGCGCGGGCAACCATTGCTCCGGAAAATGTTCTGGGCGCAAAACGCGCGGCGACGATTTCCCCGGAAACTCGTGCAAAGACGCCCGAACCTGCACGCAAACGAAATCCCACATTCGCCGCCGGTCGAGGTCATAGCGATATCGCCGCAATGGCTGCACGGGCGGTGACGGCGTTTCGCGCGATATATCGCGCGGCACTCGCAAAGTGGCGTGCTGGCGACCGTAATGCCGCGTTTCCCGAAGGAACGTGGTGGATGCGTGTGTTCCATGCGGCAAGCATTGGCGCGTGTAGCTGAGGGACGGATGTTTCAATGGCGATTGGACGCTCAGCTGAACGACTCGGCATTCAGCAAATGCAGACGTGTGTCCTGTATTGGGCGAAAGTTTGGCGAGATGCGATCAATACCACAAACAACGAGTGCGACGCTCGACGCATACATGCCCGCAACGCGATGAGGCGCCGTATAGCAACCACATTTGTGGTTGAACTTGCAATCATGGGGTGGGAAGTCACGCGCTCAGCGGGGCGCGTTTGCGTCGGCAACTGCAAATGTGTGCGCCAGCGTGCGCCGGACCTCGGACGTATCCCGAATAAAATCAACCCCTTCGAGCCGTATACGTTGGCTCACTTGCCTGGCGTGGCGGCCGCCAACGTGGGTGGGGATTTTCCGCCTGCCAACGTGGGTGGGGATTTTCTCGAGACGTTGGCTTACTGCCTGACGGCCGCCAACGTCGGTGGGGATTTTTTTCGGCAACAGCGAACGAGCGCACCTACGTGCGCCGGACCTCGGAAGTATCCCGAATAAAATCAACCCCTTCGAGCCGTATACGTTGGCTCACTTGCCTGGCGGCCGCCAACGTGGGTGGGATTCGCTTTTAGCGCCAAACACTGCAAACATAGGCTTTCTCGTGTTCCTACCCAAAATCTGCGACAGATTCATCGACAGATTCCCGCCGGACAGATCGCCGCTCCCGGAGGAGTCGAGCAGACATTCTGGCAACGGCGGGAAAGGCTCCCCGACCCTACCGCGTAGCGCGTCAGCTTGTCGGATGTATGCTTGCGTCGTCGCATAATCTCGATGACCAACGCGCTCCATGATCGTCGTCACGTGATCCCCGCGGAGCGCCATCCATGTGATCCCCGTGCTGCGCGTATCGTGAAAACGAATCGCGAGATGTTGCGCGTCCCGTTGGAATAGTTCGGGACGTGTAATGCCGGCTCGCCTCAATGCGGCGCGGAATCTTTGCGCGAGTTGTTTTAGTACCATCGCGGGAAAGATGCGGCCGTCGTCTACGCGTTCGGCATACATTGCGCGCAGCAATGGTAGAAGGTTTGGCTCGATTGCAAACTTTCGCACGCGCCCTGCTTTCGTCGATTTTTCGACGTTCCGCTCGCGATCGTGAGAACGGCTGATTGTGGCAATGCCGTGCTCCAAATCGAGATCTGTCCAGCGAAGGACAAGGATCTCGGATGCTCGCGAGTAGAGGTAAACCGCGATCGTGTAGAGGCGTCGTAATGCGAGCGGGACCGTTTTGCATTTGGCGAGCATTAGGAATTCATTTGGATACAAGAATGCTTTCGCCTTGTCCTCGCCTCGATCGGGGGGCGCTACGTCGTGCGTCGGATTGTCCTTCCGAACGCGTAGCGCTTGGTTTTTCGATTTGCACGCATCGGAGAACAGCTTCCTAAGCTGACTCCACATTCGATGCCCGGTGAGCCATGACCATTCACCACGGGCGGTTTTCTCGTCGAATACCTGGACAATCTTTTCCAAGTCTTCTTTCGAGATCTCGGCAATGGGTTTGTCTCCGATATGGGGACCGATATGCTTTAGAAACGTCCCCCGATCTTGCGCGATATTCGCAAAGCCTCGTCTGTCGCGATCCGCTAACCATCTGTCGAGGTAATGCGCGAAGCTTTCACTCTTTGGAATGGGTGCGATCCCTGTTTTTTGCGCTTTCTGCGATTCGAGTTTTTCCCGTGCCTTGTCGGGGTTTTGCGAGTAAAACTCCGCTCGGTCCTTGGCTCTCGCTTCGGTCATTTCGGGCGGTAGGTGGATCCGCACGTACTTGCCATCGAGCAAGACGCGCGCGACGTAGTGATCCCCCTCGAACAAAACGTTGCCTGTACGCTTACGCGGCATGACGAATCACCTCCGCGCAAGCTGAAAAAATCGCCTTGGATCTTAGGCAAATGGATGCCAGAAAGCTCATGGATCGTGGCCTCGGGTTAGGAGGTTGCGGTCAAGTCGTCCGCGGAGTTGTGCAAGCTCCGTGGGCGGCGCCTTTTGTAAGGCTCACCCAACGGATCACAACTCCGTCGCGGCGTCAAATCTTTTTTGCGAGGGCCGAACGCACACGACCCTCGCGCGGGATCCGCTATTTGCCCCTTCGAGGTGGCAACGCGCGCCCCATCTCGATTTCGTGAAGCTCCGCCGGTGACAACGCATTCACGTCTACAGCCTGACGATCGAAAGGGGCGCGAGGTTTGGCGCCTTGCTGCGCTTCCATGTACGTGTGGACGTCGCTTGCGAGGGCTCGAATTCGTTTGCCCACTTTGAACGAAGGGAACGCACCTTGCGCCGCAAGACGCAAGAATGCAGTTTTGCCCATTGGAGCGTTTTTCGCGTCGTAGTAGCGCGGGCCTTCGCTTCCCTTTGCATGCTTCAATGCCGTTTCAATGGCGAGCGTCACGATCCATTCCACGATCGGACCTAGCGCGGCGCGTACTTCCGGGGGCGGATCATTGCGCGTCATTGTCGGTCCCCTTCGAAGCGTCGGTGGAGTCGACGGGCGCGAGCTTGCGACGAGCACAAGCCTCTTCATGGTCTGCGACCATTTGCGTCCATGTCCGTTCGGCAAGCTCGATGCGTTCTCGTTTGCGTGCGTGAACCGTTTTGCCGTCCAGGTACTTTTGGACGGTGCGAGGTTCGACGTCGGCGATTCCTGCCAGAATGTGCGCGCGTTGCGTTTTGCTGAATTCCCACTGCATGCGCGAACAGATAGAACCGCGCAAAAAAAAGGACAACGCGTCTGCTTAAGGGTAACCGGTTCGCTCGCAGGTAACCGGTTCTCGATTACACTTGCTGGCAGATTTGCGGCAAGGAAAACGTCAACCCGCTACTCGCGAGGTTTCGAGTCTTTGGCAGAAGCTTTCTTTTGCTTCGTGCAAGCCTTTTTAATGCGGTCTTTCAGCACGTCGATTTTGATTTCATGAATCCCTGGAATTTGCTTGGACTCAAATGCGCCGACACTCAAAGCGAGTTCAGCGGCCGCATGAAAAAAACCGGTTTTTCCGGATCCACCACTGCTCGTCGCCCGTAATTTGGGGAGGGCATCGATTAGCGGTTGCATTCCAATTGGCTCGGCATTGCGATAACGCGTCAAATCATTAAATGCCTCATCGCATTCGTCGCGAAGTTTGCACGCAATCGATATGAGGTCACCGGAACGTGACCACGGATTCTCTAAATTCACTTTTGCCGACTCGCGCAGGATTCTCGCATATTCTGCATAACGGATTTCGAGGCTTCGCTGATTGGCTGGTATTCGTAGCGCTACGACTGCATTTTCAAGCTGTTCGTGTCTGTACGGATCGGTCGACCACAGAACAGAAATTGCGTTATGAACGACGCTTTCGACATAGCGCCATGTTTCGACGCTCGTGTAATCAGGCGCGATTTCCCGCATTTGTACCAAAAATCGACGGGTTCGTCGAAAAATCTCAGAATCCAACGCATTGAATTGATCGGGCGAAATGTATTCGCCGGGAACCTTGAGTTTGACCACCACGGGAATTTGCCTCGCAAACAAGCGCTTCGCGCGTTTTGCACATTCTGTACGATGCGCGCATGGTGTCAAGTTTTCTGCAATTCGTGCACCTTGCACCATTACGAGCTAAACGTGCAAAATGTACAAGACGCACCATTAGAACATGCGCAAAACGGACGTTTTGAACAATTCTATAATCGCATTCTGGAGCTTGTTTGTGATTGATTTCTATTTATGACGAAGTATGGTCGACGTTCGACGGAGGATACTACTTATGACGAATCGTTCCGCTATCCCGATGGACCAAATCGTTTTGCTCGTCGCGGGCGCTGCTGGGATCAATCCCGTGACGGCTGGGAGCGCGCTACAGGGGCGCCGTATCTCGCGACGTACGCGGGAAGCTCTCCTGCATGCGCGGGGCAACCTGGACACGATCAAGGATGAGCTTTCCGCGACGCTCGATCGACTTGCGGGCAATGCTGCTACGGCGTCGAACGCGAGCGGAGTTTGATCCGTGGGTGCACCGTTGCCGGATGATGACGACGATCCGAGCGCGATGTTTGCGTTCCTCGATGGTGACAATCCGCTTGTCGAACCTGTCGACCATGCGTCACCGGCAACGGAAGCACCCAACGCGAGCGCCGACGAGCGCGAATACGAGCGCGACGAACGCGAAGCAATACAAGGCACGGCGGCCGCTGTAGCGCACGCACGACCAAACGACGCACCCAAGGCCGAAAAACCGCTAATGGTCGAAATCAAGTCCCCGGCGAGAACGGGCAACACAAGCGCACCCAAGGCGGAACCACGCGAGCAAAGCGTGGAAGTGGAAGAATTCGACGCCGATCCATCGCTCCGCCCAAATCCGAGGATCATCGTTCGGCCGGGGGCGGAGCACGACTTGACAGAGCAAGGTAAGCTCTTACTCGATCGAGAAAAAAACTGGTATGCACGGGGGCCGGAGATCGTCACGACAATTCGTAGCGGTGAAAAAGGCTCGATCATCATTGCCCCCGTAGCATACTCGGTTTTTCTTTCGCGCTATACGGGGCTCGCTCGATGGGGCAAACTGAAATGGAATGAAAAACAAAAGGCGTACGATTTTGTCGACATTGCAGTACCGGATAAAATCGCAAGGGCCATTTTCGACGCAAAGCAATGGCCGAACATGCGACATTTACGGCTCGTCGTGGACACGCCAATCATTCGACCGGATGGTACGATATTCCAAACGCCGAACCAATATGATCCGGTGACTCAGTGTTACTATGCCCCGACAATCGAGTTTCCTGTGATTCTAATCGATGCCACGCATGACGACGCGGTTGCGGCAATGCGACGTTTGCGTGATTATTTCCGCGATTTCAAATATACGAAAGCGGATATGGACGCGGTCGTGATTTCGGCGATCATGTCGCTCGTCGGACGTTCTGCCATTGACGGACCCGTGCCCGGTCATCTTTTCAATGCGCCGCAAAGGGGGACCGGGAAAAGTTTGCAAATGGACGTCGCCTCTCAAATTGCGTTCGGCCATAGAATGCAAAGGTTTCACCTGCCAATGGCACGGGAGGACGATATCCACGAATCAGATCGCGACGAAGAGCAGGAAAAACGTTTGGCGGCCGCTGCGCGCGAAGGGGCACGAGGGCTTTTCATCGATAACGTCAAAAACGGAAAATCGTTTGGCGGTCCCGTCATTGACGGATATGTTGCGGCGTATGGTGACGTCAAGGTGCGCATTCTTGGAAAAACCGAGACGCCGGTTTACCCTTGGTTTGGTGTTTTTTGCGTTAGCGGAAACAATGTAATCGTCATTGGTGACACGCGACGGCGTTTTCTGGAGTCAATGCTTTCGCCGGATTGTGCGCGTCCCGATTTGCGTGATCATGCTGCATTCAAATACGACTTGGTCGGTGGGTTTGCCTTGGAACATCGTGCCGAAATCATCGCGGACATTCTCACGATCTTGGTCGCGCATGCGAGGGCAGGACGTCCACGGGGAAAACGTGCGGACATTGCAACGTTTACAGAATGGCAACGGGTTATCGCTGACGCGATGGTATGGGCCGGGGGGCCGGATCCGTCGCAATTTTTCGTGAGCCGTTCGGATGAAAGCGATCCGGAGGAAATCGCGATCGCGCAAGCGATGCGATACCTCTACCACAAAGGGGCGCATCCCGGCGGGAACATCGAGGGGGGCTTGACGTGCAAGGAAATGGCAGATGAGCTTTTCAGCAAGGATTGGATCAACCGTGAGGGACCGAAGGACACGATCCTTGACCCTTGCCGCGATGCTCTGCTCGAAGTCGTGAAGCCTGGCAAGGGGCGACAGCATCCCGACGGAAAGACCCTTGGCTACGCGTTCCGAGCGTGGAAAGGGCGACTTGTCGAGGGGGCGGACATTTGGGGCCGGGAAGACGCACGGGCGCGCTACGCTTGGCGCATCGTGGCGACGGAAGGGCACGGCGGGACGCTTCGGTGGAGTGTCGAGGCGAAGGGGTAGCGTGATGTATTTGGTGGGCTCGGAAGTGTGTGCGTTTTTTGTTGCTTTTTGTTTGCTCTGCGGTTGTGCATGGTGATACGCTGCGCTCAGCCCATGTCCTCCCCGGCCAAAGGCTCTCTGCAACTCCATCTCACGGCGGCTGCAACGCCGGACCGCGTTGCCACTGCCGCGGTGATGTTCCGTGACTTGGTTCAGATTGTGTACCCCAATCTGCCAGCGAATAGCCTTACGCTCGTGGTGTCCAATTTTCACATGACCGCGGGTTTGCGATTCCACGATGATGCGGGAAAGGGTGCCATTGCGGGGATGAAGCGTTTTTTTTCGGCCCCGTCCAAGGAAAGCAGAAAAGGCACCAATTGGGCCATTGCTGCTGAAATTGTCTCTGAGCGCCTTAACGAACTGTTACCATTTTGTCCCGAAATTAGAACGTCGAGGAAAGTGGTCCGGGCCGTCG
>WBZU01000377.1_pt1 | contig 39884 bp, 33 predicted proteins | sample 5204311 | NCBI WGS metagenome assembly WBZU01 (sample SAMN12344359, study PRJNA552823) | activated sludge metagenome | biome: Activated sludge suspended growth; feature: Nitrification reactor; material: Wastewater; isolation source: activated sludge from nitrification reactor of wastewater...
AATGGAATGTGATTCGTTTTCAACTTTTACGTAATAGGAATGCACAAAATAAAAGCGTGATTCCTCCACAAAATTTTCGGTTAATTTACTTTTTGAAGCAGGATGAGCAATGTTCCAACCCATGTGTGGAATTTTAAGATGTTGTGCTTCTGTAAACTTAAATGCAAGTGTTTGTGCCGGAATCCAACCAAGACCCTTTTCTTTTCCTTCTTCACTCGAATTGGTAAGCAATTGCATTCCTAAACAAATTCCTAAAACAGGTACTTTTTCAACCAGTGCTTTTTTATCCAACACCGCCCTAAATCCTCCTTCATTAATACGATTCATGGCAGCATCAAAGGAACCTACTCCGGGTAATAAAAGTTTACTTGCCTTTTCAATTTCAGCAATATCTGAACTGATGCAACTTTCAACTCCAATACGTTTAAACATATTTTGTACGGAGCCTAAATTGCCCATTCCATAATTCACAATGGTTATCATATCAACTGCTTTTAATGCAAAATAATCGGGCAACAAAGTTAATTTTTGTTTGCATTCACAGAAATCATTCGTGTTTTAGTGTTGCTAATTCAATCGCTCTTTAAGCAAGGGCACTAAATATTTAGCCAATTCGCTTTGTCCATTGGCAGTTAAATGTATATCATTCTCAAAATACAAACGATAAGAAGTAGTATCGCACATTCTAAATTTTTCTAATGGATTCGCGGTTACTGCCATTGAATTAGATTGTAGTTCCGTTTTTAGTAAAGTAAAAAACGGATAATCGCTTGAACCCATGTAGTATTGCTCATGAATAACTGCCCCCATTTCTTTAAAATGATTTGCATAATGCGCTTTAACCTGCGCACAATGAGGAACAATTAAAAGTAACAAAGGAATTTTTTTTGCTTGCAAATATCCATTCAAATACTGCAATTCGTGAATATACTTGTCCTTAGCGTGACTGTATTTTTCATTCAAACTAATAACTGAAGCTGGTAAACTTGAATCGGCTTGCAAATAAAGCTTTTCACGAGGCGAAAACTGTGTAGTTGAAAATACATCTTCTTGACTTGCTTTCAAATGTTCATTGTTTGTTCCAAGAAGAAAGCTTAATTGCCCTGCTTTGTAATTGAGGTAACGCAAGCTATACAAATAGTTGCACAGTTTCCAATAGACCGATCGGGTAAAGGATAATGTTTTAAAATTAACCGGCTTTTCAATATCCGTTAAATCATTTCCGACATATACCTGATAAATCACTATGGAAGGATTCACTTGATTTACTCTATAATCAAGCATTGCAGAAACTTCTTGGATTCCGGTTCCTGAAACAGCTGCATTTACAAATTCTATTTGAGGAAATGAATCGCGCAAATTTTTAACATAGGAATCAGGCGAAGCACTAAATGAATCGCCAAAAATGAGCACAGTTTTTTTGGAATCCTTTTGAAAGGTTGAATTCAACAGGTTAAATTCAGCACTATAAAAATCAATCCAATAATATCGATAAGAAATTTCGAGTAAAAAAATAGCAATGAGCAAACCGATACAAATGGAAGCAGTTAGTTTGAATGCTGTTTTCATTTGCAAATAGTATGAAATGCTTGTGTGTTTCTGTTACAATTAATTTTGCTTGACAGGAAAACAATATTTCAAGTAAAAACTCATGGGCACTAGATTGGCTTTTGCCAACACCGCAAACAAGGGACGAAGCAATTCAAATCGTTTTTTGTAGGTAGGAAACTCATACCAGGATTTAGGAGGTAAGGCCATTACTCTGTTAAATTCATCATCGCTCAATTCGAGACGCTTTTTAAAATACGACAGCAATTCGGCTTCTAAATGAGGTTCAGTATTGTACTCTGCCCATGCTGCTTCACGCGTCATTACGCCATTTCTCACCAAAGCCGAAAGGGTATTATTTCGAAAATCGGTGGTAAACTTTTGCGGCATGTAATAGCTGTGGAAAAAAGCAGTCATACGATTTTCCAAATGATGTCCTCCATAATATTGCCAACCAAATTCCTTTTCTAAAAAGGCGCGCGCATCTTCCTTGTTGTAAGCCATGTACCAATAAGGTCGAATTTTTTTAATCCGCAAAAAAAGTATCGAGTACATAAACCTCCAAAATGTCATCAATGGATAGGTTTTCATAGGACGTTTACCAAAACGCTTATGAATGGATTGTATGTATTTTCCATCAAAATAATTTCGTCCAACCGGAGAAATTCCTTCTGTAATAAACGAATGTCCTTCGAGCACATAGCTTATTTTGTGTTTTGCTGCGGCTCGGTACATGGTTTCGGCCAAGGCCAAATCGGTTGCTGCTTCAATCTCGGCTACACTGGCATAAAAAAAGGCGCGAAAAATATCATCGGCTTCTTTATTATCCACCACGTGGGTATACAAATCAACTTTTAGTTTGCCCAATACTTTACGGATATTTTCGGTGGCAATGGCGGAGTTCCAAGTATTGTCGTAATGTACAGCAAGCGGACGTAAACCCCATTGAATTGCCAAATGCAGCATGTACGATGAATCGGTACCTCCACTCACTCCTACTACACAATCGTAAGTTTTGCCTTTGCCTTTTCTTTTTATTTCAGCAATAATTTCCTGCAATTTTGCTTCTCCGGCTTGCTCACCGGTTCCGTATTGCTGTTTTAAATCGTCAACTTGCTTGCAATAATTGCATACTCCCTTTTCATCAAAGCTAATGCTGGCAACACGTTCGTCGTAAATGCATCGGCTGCAAATTTTAACGCTTGCTTTGGTAATATCCTGATTTTGTATCATGCTTATTCTAGTATTCTAGCCGGGTTTCCTGCAATTTTGCTTCCGGCCGGAAATGATTTATTCACAAAACTATTTGCACCTACTATGCATCCATCGCCCAGTGTACAGCCTTTAGCGATAATAACATTGGGGCCAATATAACAACGGTGGCCAATGGAAGTGGCTTCGTATTCATATTTTTCTTTTCCTCCCGAAACAGCCCATTTTACTGAATCGTGCGAATATATTTGCACTCCGGTTGAAATGGAACAAGTATCGCCTATGCTTAATCCTCCGCTTCCATCGAGTATGGTAAAAGGACCAATCCAGGTGTCTTTTCCAACCTTTACTTTTCCAAATACAGTAGCTGAATCGTAAATGCTTGAGCCTTCACCAAATCCAAGATATTTGGCTTTTTCCCAACGGTCGTTTAGCAATTCATTACTTGGCAATACACGATTGTGGAGGCGCATCATGGTACTTCGCTTTATTCGATAAAGCCGCCTCAATAAGAGCGATAAACGTTTAGTAAATAATTGATACATGGCAGTATTACTTCAATTAAAATTTTTCATTGTTTAAAAACAAGCGACACCACATCTCAAAATTTAAAAAACTCCATATTAGCAAACGGTGATTAATCTTATCGTTGACATGTTCATTTACTATTTTCTGGATGTAGGCTTGATCAATAAATTCTGATGAAACGGTTTTTTTATTGAGCAAAAGTTCTTTAACAAAATCGGCATTTTCACCTCGGTACCAGCTTTCGTCAGGAGCTGAGAAACCTTGCTTTTTGCGATTTATAATTTTTTCAGGCATAAAATTCAACATGGCCTTACGCAACACATTTTTACCATCGTCGAATTCTTGATACACTTTTCGCTTGTCGCGGAATTCATTTTCATCAATACGTTTTTGCGTTTCCAAATTCCCCAACTTATGACGCACCGGAATTTTTTGTGCAAAATTTACCAAGTCGTTATCCAAAAATGGAAAGCGCTCTTCCAAGCCATTTGCCATGCTTAGCTTATCGCCCACCAATAATAAACCGGGTAAAAAAGTTTTGATTTCAAAATACAAGGAGTTTTGAATTTGTTGTTCAGGTGTATCGTATTTTAACTTTGAATTAAAAGTAAACACCCGTTCAAATACTTCACGTGGTTCATTAAAATCAACTTCCTTACGAACCGTTGGAGTAAACAATTGTTCTCGATCTCCATCCGGCACCAAGCGTTGCCAAAAATCGTAATACTGATTAAAAAAATCTTTCTGGTTGAGCGATTTAAAAATACGATAATAGCGCCAAGGATAGCCTCCATATAATTCGTCACCTCCTGTTCCCTGCAAGCATACTTTAACAAATTTACTTGCCAGTCGGCTGATGTAGTAATTGGGATAACTCATGCCTACGCGTAAATCTTCCAAATGATACACCACACGCGGCAAACTCCAACTTAAATCGCCTGCATTTATAACTTGTTCGTAGTGTTCGGTTTTAAAATAATTGGCCATTAATTCGGCATCTCTGCGTTCGTCGTAATTGGCTTCAACACCGGTAACACTGCTCATATCAAAACCACAGGTAAAAGTAGTGAGACGTTGAACCTGTTTACTGGCAATTGCGGTTATTGAGCCCGAATCCATTCCTCCCGAAAGGTAAGAACCAACCGGAACATCGGCTATCATTTGCCGGGTAACGGCTTGTTTAAATAATCGTTCGGTTTCATCCTTTGCCTCTTCAAATGTCATGTTTTCATCAGCTTGGGTGAAATCATAATCCCACCACGAACGGTGCAATACATCTTTTGAAAGCGCGTCAATACGAACAGTATTGGCAGGTGGAAGCATGGTTATATTTTGAAAAAGCGTACGGTACGAAAACAAATTTTGAAAGGTAAAATACTCGTTAAGAGCCTGCTTATTGAGCTCCATTTTATAATCGGGATGTTTGGTAATGGCCTTAATTTCGGATGCAAACACAAGGGTTTTTCCCGAAAACCAATAATACAAAGGCTTTACACCAAAGCGATCGCGGCTAAGATACAAGCATTTTTCCTTTCGATTCCAAGCAGCAATTGCGAACATTCCATTGAGTCGTTCAAAGAATTCGGGACCATAGGCAGCCAAACCTTCACTAATTACTTCTGTATCGGTGGTAGAAACAAATTCGTGCCCTTTGCGCATGAGCTCTTGTTTGAGCTCCATGAAATTGTAAACACATCCATTAAAGGTAATAACCCAGTTACCATCCTTACTGCTCATGGGTTGTGCACCTCTAGCAGAGGTATCGAGTATGGACAAACGTTTGTGCGCCAAAGCTATATTCTCCTCTACAAAATATCCTTCCCCATCAGGACCTCTATGGGCAATAGCCTCGGCCATCAACTTTAAATGATGCAAGGAAAAAGCTTCTCCATTTAAATTATATACTCCGGTAATTCCGCACATAGTTAAAATAATTGTTTAACCGCTTCAAAACGATTGGGCGAATATAACACAAATGCCCCAAATATAGCTTGATGCATTCGGACCTCGCTTGCTTTTAGTTAGGAATGTCAAAAAATTTTTACACTCTACGAAGTTTCATAAATTTGCTGTTGAGCTTAGGCTTATTATTCATGTAAACCCTATATTTTGCTTGCACACTATACAAGCCAATGTAAAAAAATTGCTTGTTTTATAAATTATGAAAGCCTTAGTTGACAAAAAATACTTACTCGAAAAATATCCCGGAAAGGGCGGATGGACTTATGCACAAATACCAGAAATACCGAGTGATAAGCGAGCTCATTTTGGTTGGGTAAAAGTAAGAGGCACCATTGATGGATTTGAAATAAGCAAATACCATTTGATGCCTATGGGAAATGGAAATTTATTTTTGCCGGTACGTGCCGAAATTCGTAAAAAAATAAAGAAACAAGCCGGCGACACAGTGCATGTTATTTTGTATGAAGATAAGGAACCGCTGGATGTACCTGAAGAATTGCTGCTGTGTTTACAAGATGAACCAATGGCATTTGAGTTTTTTGAGAAATTAAGTGAAAGCGAAAAAAAGTATTACATACAATGGATTTATTCAGCTAAAAAAGAAGAAACAAAAATCAACCGGATGGCTAAGGCTATAAATCGTTTGCAACGTGGTTTAAAAATGTATACACCTACTGAAGTCGCTGAATAAAAAAACAAGTATTCTAATTATTTTTACAAAACAATCTCATGAAAAGCACAACTTGTTTAAATTGCTCACAACCACTAAAAGGCAATTATTGCAGTAACTGCGGGCAATCGGCTTCGACCAACAGGTTAAGCTTGAGTTATATTTGGCACGACATACAACATGGGTTGCTTCATTTAGATAAAGGAATTTTATTTACGCTAAAAGAATTATTCAGCCGACCAGGAAAAAGCATCGTTGAATTTATTTCAGGTAAACGGGTGAAGCACTTTAAACCCCTTTCGCTGGTGTTGTTATTAGCCGGATTTTATGGTTTTTTAAATTATTATTTTCACATCAACACCTTGGCCGAAAACATTCAAATTAATGGTGATGGTGAAAAATTGAGCGAATTCAATAAGTCAGTATCTTCAATAAGCAATTGGATTTCTCAACATTACTCTGTCATCTCATTAATTCAATTACCCATTTTTGCGCTAAGTTCATGGATTTGTTTTAGAAAAAAGAACTATACTTTTTTTGAGCATTTAATTTTAAATGCATTTGTTATTGCGCAGCGCTTAGTGCTTCGAATACTTGTATTCCCTTTGGTAGTTTTGTACAATGGAACTAAGGAATTATCAACAGTTAATAGTACTATTGATATACTAAGTTTACTGTTATTTATGTGGACTTATTACCAGATTTTTACCGAATACAGCAAAGTGAAACGCATAGGATTCATTTATTTAAGTCTGTTAATTGCCTACACCTTATTGTTTTTACTGATGTTACTTGGAATTGGGTTAATTATAAATAAGGTACTCATTGATTAATTTTAAGTCTTAACTTTCAAATTAAAGTCAATGTAACCCGATTTTCTAGATTTGTTAGATAAGTCTTAAGGATTAATCCAAACAAAAAAGCCCCTCAATCTCTTGAAAGGCTTATAAACAGAAGTGATTCCGGCGCGATTCGAACGCGCGACCTACTGCTTAGAAGGAACTGGTCGGTACCTTTTCAATTTTTATCTTTATTTTTATATTATTGTTTTTCAATACTTTAAAATTTTTTTAGATATTGATACTTATTGCATTTTATCGATTATTGGCATAAAAGTTGTACCTATGTTGTACCCAATTTTTAAACTATGGCATCTATTAAAGTCCTTCTGAGAACCGCAAAGAAAAAGAAAAATGGAGAATCTCCAATTGTAATTCGAACCATTATTGACAAAAAAGCTTCCTTCCTCTTTACCAGTAAATACTGTAAACCTGAATTTTGGGACGAAAAAAAGGGAGAACCCAATAAAAAGCACCCAAATCAATTTGAGCTTCAAAATTATTTGACGAATAAAAAGAGTGATGCTGAAAAAGCATTATTAGTACTTGAAAGTAAAGATGCTGGATTTACTTCCAATCAACTAAAAAAGGCCATTAAGGGAATCAGTAAAAAAATTACTGTTTTTAAGTTTATTGATGAAATTGTTGCGCAACTTAAAAGGATTAATAAAATTGGAAATGCAAATGCTTATAGTGATTGCAAAAGGGCCCTATCCAAATTTCGAAATGAAAAGGATTTAAGTTTTCGAGATATAAATCCAGCCTTCTTGAAAAAATATGAGGAGAGTTTTTTGGAAAGAAATGTTAGCACAAACTCCATAAGTGTTTACATGCGTACCCTGCGATCCGTGTTTAATAAAGCAATTAATGAAGGTTATTGCGATAAACAACATTATCCCTTTAATGAATATAAAATCTCAAAGCTAGATACTAAGACCATTAAGCGAGCCTTAACGAAGGAACAAATGGCAAAATTTAATGCTGTTAAAGTTGTGAAAGGCACACATGAATGGGATTCAAAGAATTATTTCATGTTTAGTTTCTATACCAGAGGTATGAACTTTACTGACATTGCAAAGTTAAAATGGAGCGATATTAAATTGAATCGTTTGAAATACACACGCTCAAAAACAAAGCAGAATTTCGATATGGAATTATTACCCCCAGCCACAAAAATTATAAACTACTATAAATCCTTTACCGGTTCGGATAGTGAAAATTATGTATTCCCAATACTCTCAAAAGAAAGACATATTTCTGCAACTCAAATTGATAATAGAATTGAGAAGATGAATAAAGCTGCCAATAAGGATTTAAAAGCAATTGCAAAATTGGCCAAGATTGATTTTAACTTGACAACCTATGTAGCCAGGCATTCATTCGCAACTATTCTTAAACGCAAAGGACAATCTACCTCAATTATCATTGAACTTATGGGACACGATAGTGAAAAAACTACCCAAATTTATTTGGATAGTTTTGGTAATAAGGAATTAGATAAAGCTAATAGAAATATTCTTTTATAGTTTATTTCAAACTTAAAGTGTCCTTATTAATCCCACCAAGCAACTCATCATCTTTGGATGTAATCGGGTCATACCAATCTGCTTTATTTTTCGCCCAATTTAACCATGTAATAAGTTCATTATTAAGTTGATTTGATGCAGCCGCTTTATTTTCAAAGTCCTTAAGGTACTCCCTAATAAACCTAGCTTCATTCGACCTCTTGGCCATTTTAAGGAGTTGTTTGAAAGAAATCAATTCGTTTTCAATAAGCTTCTCTCTTTCTCTAATAATTCTTTCTTTTTCTTCTTTGATTTCATTTTGTCTCTTCCATTTTATTTTTTCTAATCTCCATTCTTCGGCTCTTATCTCAAGTTTTGAAATAATTTTTGATAATTGATGTTCAAGTTTTAGCTTACCATCCACCAATTCAAAACCTGGATAGCAAATTTTAGCAGCAAATAATAAATCTCCAGTTGGCACATAATCATATTCCTTCCAACTATATTGACTTGGTTTAAGGATTCTAGTAGTTTTCTCTCGTAAAGAAAATTCACATTCTTGTTCAAAAACTAGGAAATACGCCTTGTTCTTATTTATGCAAAGTTGATGGCCTCGTATTTCCATAACCTTAATAAACGTATCCATAATTCTCAAGGCTCTCCCAATATTTTCTTCCGAAACACAAACTGATAATTTACTATTATAAGCAACAATCAAATGATATCTATAATCCTTGTGTTTTTCTTCAAAAGCTTTTTTGGTGTCAACTATTAAATTGTGAGGATTAATTAGCTTATTTGGAACAATTAGTTGATTTGAAAAATTCTTTTCAATCTCAATTGCTAATTTCCTTTCAGGGGTGTAATTAATTTTGCTGTTTAAATCTCCTTCTTTTCGAAAACGCAAAGTAATTTGATTTTCACCAGTATAATTACTAGGAAGTTTAATTTTTTCGTACGGCTTGTTATACTGCAATTTTTGCCAATGCCCAGCCTTTGGACATGGAATTTGCATCTTGGCACAAACCTTCCTCAGCCCATTATCTGATATTTCATACTTCTTGGCAATCGTAGTAAAAGGTGTTGACCAAACTAGGTCATAGAGTTCGATACGTGTAAGAACAAGCTCTTCCATAAGTTATTAAAATTCTAAAAACGTTATATCTTTCTCGTGATACTAGAAATAAATTTATAACCAAAATCGCAATTTTAGGATTATTATTAAAATCACAGCAGAAATCTAGTAATTCTTAAAGAGTGATTTATGCTACCTTGACTGGTAGTTATTTCAATTTTCTCATTTCCTCTTGAATGAAAAATATGGCTTAGCCTTGCTTCTATTTGAAACTTCGCTTCTTCCTTGGTTACACAAAGAAAAGGCTTTCGATTTTTGAAACGTATTTCAATATTTAAATACCTTTCTGAACGCATGGCTTTTAAAACTTCAATTTCAGCATTGCTAAGCACTGAAAAATCATCTATTGAAAGCTCCTCAGTTTGTGCCAAATGAGATTTGATAGTAGCGTTATCTGTTTGAGTATCTTCTTTTACTTTCATTGTAAATTAGAGTTTATTTATTAATACTTTAAAGATAAATTTTGATGCTTCGATTTATTTGCTTTAAATATCTTTAGTATAAGGAGTAATTGGATTTTAATATTCTCATTCTAAATGCTATCTTAGGCTTCCTAAATACTCAAACTATGCACTCCCATTGGGGCCTACTCATCTTTCAAATATACTAAGCTGAGTTTTAAACAAAAAATATTACTAAGACAATAACTAATTAATGGCAAAATCAAAAAAAGAACAAACTGAAGAACCCTTAGAAAAAAAACTCTGGGCAGCAGCCGATAAGCTCCGTAAAAACATGGATGCTTCCGAATACAAACACGTTGCACTTGGCTTAATTTTCTTAAAATATATTTCGGATGCATTTGAAGAATTGTTTCAAAAATTAACAACCGAAAAAAGCGAAGGTGCTGATCCCGAAGACAAAAATGAATATACTGCAGAGAAGGTTTTCTTTGTTCCTCCAATCTCACGTTGGTCATACATACAAGGCAGAGCAAAGCTTCCAACCATAGGCAAAGACCTTGATGATGCAATGGATGCAATTGAAAAAGACAACCCATCACTAAAGGGTGTATTGCCAAAAGTATTTGCGCAAGAAAAATTAGATAAAGCGAGCTTAGGTGGATTGGTTGATTTAGTTAGCACTGCCACATTAGGAACTAAAGAAGTTCAAAGCAAAGATTTATTGGGAAGAGTATTTGAATACTTCCTTGGTGAGTTTGCCTTAGCTGAAGGAAGAAAGGGCGGACAGTTTTATACACCGGCAAGTGTTGTAAAATTATTAGTTGAAATGTTAGAGCCTTATGAAGGCCGTGTTTTTGACCCTTGCTGCGGAAGTGGTGGAATGTTCGTGCAAAGTGAAAAATTTATTAAACACCATCAGGATTATTATAAAAAGAACGGTTCATCAAAAAAACTTTCCTTAAACCCTGCGGACCACATTTCTATTTACGGACAAGAGAGCAATCAAACTACTTGGCGATTGGCAAAAATGAATCTTGCAATACGAGGAATTGATAGCAGTAATGTGAAGTGGAACAATGAAGGAAGTTTTTTGAATGATGCTCACAAAGATTTAAAAGCAGATTATATAATTGCTAACCCTCCCTTTAATGATAGCGATTGGAGTGGTGAACTTTTACAGAAGGATGCACGTTGGACTTATGGAATACCTCCGGCAGGCAATGCCAATTACGCTTGGATACAACATTTCCTTTACCATACAGCTGCAAACGGTAAAGCAGGATTTGTATTGGCAAAGGGCTCACTCACAACCAAGACAAGCAACGAGGGAGAAATACGCAAGGCATTAATAGAAAATGATTTGATTGATTGCATTGTGAACTTGCCTTCCAAATTGTTTTTAAACACACAGATTCCTGCTTGCCTCTGGTTTTTAAGCCGCAACAAGCAAAAGCGAAAGAAGGAAATATTATTCATTGATGCACGTAATTTGGGATTTTTAAAAAGCAGAAAAAACCTTGAGTTTACAGATGAGGACATTGCAAAAATAGCAAGTACTTACCATAACTGGCGCACAAGTGAAGCTGAATACCAAGATATACAAGGCTTTTGCAAGAGTGTGAACATAAAAGAAGTTGAAGCATTAAACTTTGTTGTAACTCCAGGGAGGTTTGTTGGATTGGCGGATGAAGAAGATAATTTCAATTTTGAAGAACGTTTCACCGCTTTAAAGGCTGAGTTGGAAAAGCAAATTGCCGAAGAGGATGAATTGAATAAAAGAATTGCTAAGAACTTAAGCTCTATTGTTTATGAAAGCATTAGCAAATAGGACTTATATCACCTTGCTGAATGGCCTGAAAGATAAGATTAGGAATTCCCGGTTAAAGGCTGCATTGGCAGTAAATAGTGAATTGCTTCATATCTATTGGGAAATTGGATATGGCATCATTGCACAGCAAAAGCAGGAAGGATGGGGAACAAAAATTATTGACCAACTGGCATCTGACTTAAAATTTGAGTTTCCGGATATGAAAGGTTTTTCAGTTCGAAATCTTAAGTATATGAGGGCTTTTGCTGAAGCTTACCCGGATTTTGTAATTGTGCAGCACCCTGCTGCACAATTAAAGAAAGGTAAAAAGCAAATTATTGAATTTGTGCAGCACCCTGCTGCACAAATCACCTGGACTCATAATCAGGTAATTCTGGACAAGATTAAAAATAAGCATGAGCGATTATATTATATTAATGAATGCGCTAAAAATGGTTGGAGTAGAAATATTTTGGCTATGCAAATTGAAAGTGACCTTTTTAAGAGAAAGGGTAGCGCCATAACGAACTTCTCAAACACACTACCAGATTATGATTCTGATTTAGCAATCGAAACATTTAAGAACCCCTACAATTTTGATTTTCTTGCATTAGCTGAGGAGATAAAGGAGAAAGATATTGAACAAGGCTTAGTTCAGCATTTGAAGAAGTTTATGCTTGAACTAGGGAAGGGCTTTGCCTATGTGGGAAGTCAATACAATATTAGGGTTGAAGGAGATGATTATTTTTTAGACCTGTTGTTTTTTAATTTTAACCTAAATCGATTTGTCGTTTTTGAATTAAAAGTAGGGGAGTTTAAGCCTGAATATGCTGGAAAACTAAATTTCTATGTTAATGTTATTAATGATGAAGTAAAAGGAAAGCATCATCAACCAACTATAGGTATACTTCTTTGTAAGACGCCCAATAAAACGGTTGTCAAATTTGCCTTGCAAGGAATTGATCAACCAATTGGGGTTGCCGAATACCAGTTACAAAAGGCTCTTCCGAGTAAATTTAAGAATGAAATTCCTAGTATCGAAGAGTTGGAAACAGAAATTGATAAAGAGTATATAGAATTAAAAAGCCCTTCTGAAAAGCGAATTGAAGCTTTAAAAAATAGAATGGCGAAATTAAAAGTAGAAGAACCTAAGCAAATTAAATCTACTCAAATACTCTTTGAAATTATTGACCAAAGTCTTATCCGTTTGTATAATGCAATTATCGAGAGAATGAAACAGTTTTCCGATCTTTTTGTTTCTGAAGATTATAGTTGGAACGGAAGTCCCCATAGGATTAAAAGTATCAATGAGCTTGCTACTGGTTGGAAAGATGAAGGGTATTTAAATAGTGGTAACAGTTTCTACTTTGTATATAATTTAAATGGATTTAAAAAAGCTTCAAAAGAAGCCTTTGATATAAGATTCCTATTGACATTTGAAAAGGAAACATATTGGTATGGATTCAGTTTAGAAAATCAACAGCCTCTAATAAAAAAATTCTATCAAGAGCAGTTATCTATAAAAGACATAAATAAGATTGTTGATAATATTTCAGAATATTTAGTAGATCAAATTGAAAGTCGCCTTAAAACAAGTAAATTGAATAGGGGATGAATAACAAAACCAGATACATTTTTCTTCGAATTGCATGGATGAAATACTACCAAGGTGTCGATGAATATGACATCCCTGAGGGAGGAGGCTCTTTTGTTGCTGAGCATCAATATGGGGGAGAGGTATTCAATTTTTATCCGATTGGAAAAAACTATTTTGGGTTTTCAAGAGTTCAGGATGATAAGTCAATTAGAATAGAAGCCTTAGGAGCGGACAAAGATTCAGAGAGTATTGATAATATAGTGATAGTGTTCTTTGCAAAGAATAAGCTACTTGGTGGAGGGCAGTACATTGTTGGATGGTATAAAAATGCCAAGTTATATAGAACTGCACAAGAATTTAAAAAGTCAAAAGTTAACTACCGAAATCATTTTAATAGTACTGCTAGAGTAGAGGACTGCTACCTCGTTCCAGAAGAAGACAGGACAGTGCTTCCAGTGCCTGAAGATGGACCAGGACAAATGAATATTTGGTATGTAGAGAATTATCGTGATAAAAAATATATCGCAGAGGTAAAAAAGTATATTTCAGACCCTGAGAATTACATTGATCGCCAGCCTAAGGGAAAAAAGGGGACAAAGAGAGCTTGGCAACAAAACGCTGAATTGAAAAAGAAGGTTGAAATTGCGGCAATGGATGCAGTCCATTCTTACTTCACTAAAAGAAAATTCAAGGTCACAGATAAAAGCAATGAAAACCTGGGATGGGATTTTGAAGCAAACCTGGGAAGCCGAACATTATTGCTTGAAGTAAAGGGGTTGAGCGGTAACTTATATTCTGTTGATTTTACGTCTAATGAATATTACCATTCTAAGAAAAATAAGAAGCACTATAGAATATGTATTGTCTCTAATGCCCTCAATAAACAAAAACAAAAGGTAGATATTTTTTACAATGAAGCCGGGAAGTGGATTGACAGTGAAGGTTGGGAAATAAAGCCCAATGAAATTGTTTCGGCTCGTTTTGAGAAAGTTAATAGTTACTGAGATTTATGACTGAAAAAATTAAGCCAAGAACTGAATCGAAGAATTATAATTCATTGGAATTTAATGGAAGCTTCCTTATTCCAGGTTTCTCAATCTACCTGTTGGAAATAGAAAAATCGACCAATCGGTATTTCTACATAGGAATGACCGGTGACTCATTTTACCCATCTGCAAGAGCAGCATTTCATAGATTGTCTGGTCACCTAGAGAAAGGAAAAAACTCTACTCAAAATCAGCTTTGGATTGCCTTATCTGAGAACCTAATGATCAAAAATATTAAAGAATTAAATACTATAAATATTAAGATGCACCATTTCCCAATAGATGGTTTCAATGAATGGTCTTATGGTAATTTGCGTCACGAAACTATTAAAGAAAAAAGGGAAACAGAGGAGTATAGGCAATATAAAATTGTCCAAGAAGAAGTGGCTATTCTAGAAAATGATTTAATCTGTAATTTCAAAAAGTATTTAATCAACAAATCTAATAAGTTGGGACCTGTTGAACATTTGGATAAGTACGAATCAATTTATTCAGATATAAAAAAAATAATAAATGGAAGATTGGAAGGAATTTAAGTTTTCTGATTTTGTAAATATAAATCCAACGGTTAGCCTGAAGGGAACTGAGGAATATTCTTTTGTAGAAATGAAGGATTTGCAAGATGGGAAACGATTTTGTTTACCTAGTGCTAAAAGAAAACCGTCAAGTGGAGCACGGTTTCAAGAAATGGATACATTATTTGCGCGAATAACACCCTGTTTGGAAAATGGAAAAATTTCTCAGGTAAAGGGATTGAAGAATAAAATTGGTTTCGGATCTACTGAGTTTTTAGTTTTTAGAGGAAAGGAAGGAATTTCAGTTAATGATTTTGTTTTCTATTTATCTCGATGGGATGAAGTTAGGGCTTTTGCTGAGAATAATTTTGAAGGAACATCAGGAAGACAAAGGGTTAATAAAAATTGTTTCGCAAATTTATTCTTGATGTTACCTGCTTATAATGAGCAAAAGTTGATTGCAAATATTCTGAGTAGCTTAGATGATAAAATAGAATTACTTCATCACCAAAACAAAACCCTTGAGCAATTAGCTGAAACACTTTTTAGGCAGTGGTTTGTTGAGGAAGCTCTTGAGAATTGGAAAGCATCCAGTTTGTTTGATGCAATTGAAATTGTAGGTGGGGGAACTCCTACAACAATAAAAGCAGAATATTGGGGGGGGCATATTAATTGGTTAACAGGAGGTGATATCGCATTGAATCATAAAAATTTTGTGGTCACTTCCGAGAAAAAAATTAGTGAATTAGGTCGGCAAAATAGCTCGGCTAATTTAATCCCTCAATTTTCAACAGTAATTTCAGCCAGAGGTACTGTTGGAAAGTACTGCTTGCTTTCAGAGTCAATGACTTTTAGCCAATCTAATTATGGAATAAAACCTAAGTATAAAGATTGTTACTTTTTTACTTATTTATTAATTGGCTTCAGTGTTGCTGAATTACAAGGTGCTGCCTATGGGAGCGTTTTTGATACCATAACAACAAATACTTTTAAGGAGCATAAGATTAAAGTTCCTAATGAATGCGAGGTTATACGATTTGAAAAAATTGTTGCTCCATACTTTCAAAAAATGTTATCAAATACGTATCAAATAAGAACACTTGTAAAACTTCGTGAAGCATTATTGCCAAAGCTAATGAGTGGAGAATTGTCTTTAAAGTGAAGTGCTAAAATATACTACCATCATGAAAAAGATTAAATTTTTTCTAACAAACAGATTTGTTTTTTTCTTTCTTTTCCTTTTACTATTTGTTGTCATTAACTATTTGTACACAAAACAATTTTGGCCGGGCACTTCCACTAAGGATTTGTGGTTCTACTCTGGTTTATTCATGATTTTATTCTCCATACTTTTTATTGAGCCATTTTATTCAACACCCAAGAATGTAATAAGTAATGCAATTCCCTTATTACTCGTTTACCTTTCAATAAAAGACTCATTTATAAATGTAACTATTTGGTGGATATCATTCACTATTATTTCAGGTCTGATTTTGTTATCAATAATTTCAATGTCCTTATACAACCCAAGTCAAAGTGAAGATTCTTTACGAAATAGTATATCGGATAAGTTGAGGGATTTTGCCGTTCTATTTGGACAGGGCAAGTATATATATAGCTTTGTTTTTATTTCAATCCTTTTTCTTTATAAATTAGAGATAGTAAAAGGGACATCCGAGTCTTACTGGATGGCATTGATTTTATTATGGGGGTTGATACTTTTGATAAACCCTCAAATCATCCATAACAAATTCACTTCTTCAGAAACGATAGTTAATGGAGACGCTCTTGGGGATATTTTCAGTGTTCAATCAAATAAAATGTTCCTTGTTAAATTATTCGAAGATAGGAAGTCTGTTAAAAAATTTGATATCGTAAAATTTCGCTATATAATGGACGATGAATCTAGCAGGATAAAAAAAGGACTCGTATTTGACACTTACAATTTGAATAAGGAGAAATGGGCAAAGGTTATTATATTAAAAGAGGAAAATGAGCCTAATTCTGAATTGAAGAGCAATACTGTGTTTAAGGTTACAGATCTTAAGGAAAAGGGAGTTTTGGAAAAGGAATTACAAGTTGAACAATTTGTAGGAGTTGTAATCGAGGGGTCTAGAATTGGAAGTATAAAGTTTGAATACTCAAAAAAAAAGAATGATATACAGGAAGGCGACTTGCTAGAGTTATATGTTGGGGAGAAAAAAATATTCTATCAAATAATGGGAGGAGTAACAGCTTTTGAAAAGCTTGAGAGTAAGGATGAATCTGGCTTTATTGAGGGAGAGGCTATTCAACTTGGTATTTGGAAAAATGAAGAATTATCATTTGAAAAATTTGGATGGCTTCCTGAAATAAATACTCCACTATTCAGGGCAAAAACAGATGACATTCAAGTATTAGAATTTACTTTACCTGAATATAAATTGGGAGTAATTCCCAACACTAAACTCCCATCGGTTATTAATTTAAATGAAGCTATAAGTCATCATATTGCATTATTGGGGGTTACAGGCTCTGGAAAATCCTATTTAGCATTAGAACTTATTAGGCATTTGATTAAAGAAACAAATGTTATTTGTATTGACTTTACGGGAGAGTATAAAACGGCATTAAATGGAATGGAACCTAAAGATCTAATTAAAACCGAGGGTCTTAAGGCATTAGAAAAAACCTTTTCCGAAAAACATGAAAAAGCTTTAGCCAAAAAACCGTCTGAAGAATTAGAATTGAAGAAAAAAATTCAAGCTCAATTGGATGAATATGTGAAGGATTTTATTGTTGGTGCTGGAAATCTAGGAATATTTGAACTCCCAGCCCTCTCAAATACTTCGTTTATACTTGAATTTACTCAGTTTTTTATAGAAAGCGTATTTAATTACGCAAAAACAAATCTAGGAAATAAGATTTGCCTCGTTTTAGAAGAAGCTCACACAATTGTTCCAGAAACAGGGTTTCTAGGAGACCTGGGTGATTATGGTAGTACTAAAGCTCTTGTAAACAAAATGGCTCAAATTGCTTTACAGGGTAGGAAGTATGGAGTTGGTCTTATGGTAATTGCTCAAAGAACAGCCAATGTTTCCAAGACTGTGCTTACCCAGTGTAACACAATAATTTGTTTTCAAGCATATGATGAAACAAGCTTTACTTTTTTAGGAAATTATATCGGGAAGGATTTAGTACAGACCCTTCCAAACTTAAAAAAATACCATGCTATTGTCACAGGCAAGGCAATTAAATCAAAAATTCCAATGATTGTTAATCTTGAAAGATAAGAAATCGACATGCAAGAGAAGGAATTACTAAAAAAGCTAGGAGCTGAAACCCTTTACTCGGCTAAGGGACATTTTAAATCAAGTGATCTTAGGAGGCAGCTTGTAACTTTGACTATTTGGTTTTGTGTAATTCTCAATATTATTGGGATAATTGGAGTGAATCCAACATGTGATAAATGGTTTGCGGCCATTGGTTTACTGGGCACAATTGCACTTTTAATATGGAATGAAGGAGAAGGAAAAAGCTACCGGACTAAGCATAAACAAGCTGGTGAAATTTATTTATCCTTACACAAAGAAATAAGAAGTTGTTTTTTTCTTAGTGTGTGCAGTCAGACTGAAGTTGAAGAGCTAAGTAGAAAGGTAATCGAGGTCGATAAAAGCGAGAAACCTGACATTTCTGGTTTTGCGAGGAGATGGGCAAAATATTCTATTGAAAGAAAGGATACGGAAACTGATAATTGGTTCTTATAAAAAATTTCTACCCATGAGTATAAATAATAAACTAATCACATTCGCTCAGCAAGAATTAGTGCTGGCTCACAATGACAAGGAGCGTGACAAAATAAAAGCATCACTGAACGAATTGCAACGAAAACTTGAGAATAAGTTTGGAGACGATATTGATGAATTTGTCTTATTCGGATCTTACACTAGAAATACTATTCTACCAAGAGAGTATGATTCTGAATCTGACATTGATTTAATGGTTGTTTTCAATACAGGCTTTACCCCGGGCACCTACAGAAAGAATTTGCATGATTTACTTGTCAAGGCTTACCCAAATTCAGTCTCGAAAAAAGATTTTCCAGTGGTGAAACTTGAATTATATCATACCATGTTCGATATTGTACCTGCCTATGCAGTAGAAAGTTCTTGGACAAATAATGTTACGTACTATATTCCTGATTTATCAGATGGTTGGCGCGTTACCATTCCTAATGACCTCAATGAGACGCTTTCAGTTAAAAATAAGTCGTATGGAAATAATATTGTGAGAAATGTGATTCGACTTTGCAAACATTGGAATGCTGCTTCAGGCTATAGGTTTCAATCTTATGAAATGGAAAAATGGATATTAAATAGATTTTTTATTTCTGGAGATACTTTATACGAGAAATTTTTAAGTGTTCTGAATGATATGGCTGGAACCGAATCAGGGGTTCGTCAAGCTCTGGATCATATAAAAAAATACAAGGGAGATTTTTTTACAGAAGCTAATGAAGACAAACAGTTTCAATGGTTAAAAAAATTATTACCTGGATTAAAATAAGAAATAATGGCGCTTTGTTGCAATCTTGTGAAATTATATTCTAAAGTATTGTGGAGCTATATATCCGATGTTTATTCATTTCAGAACATGAGAGTTTCTGAAATAGGAATTACAAATGATTTGATATACAGGTTTCTCCAATATTACAGAAATTATCCTGGATTTTGTGATGTATATATTAATCACTCCTATGATGAAAAAACTAGAGGTGCCGATATAGATCTTTTAATTTTTAACTCTGTTGGAGTAGGATCAAGATACTACATTCAATCTAAAGTAATGAATTTTGAAGGTAAATTTAAGGATATCAAAAAGTGGAATCCGATGAATACTCCTCAATTTCAGAAATTAATTAACTGGTCCAGTAATCCTGGCCACGCTGGAACTCCTCTCTATCTATTATACAGCGGAATGACTATTAACAGTAATTTAGGAAATAGTAATAATGGCTTGTCTATTATTGATGCTAACATTATAAGAAATTTTAGATACAATCAATTTTATAAAAATACACACCCTACTACCTCAAGTCTCACTTTCAATATTCTTTATAATTTAGGTATCGATCCATTTCATGTTTTGTTTTGCAGTGATGATGATAATTTGAGAAAAAGTAAATACAGTAATGAAAAATCATATTCATTAGGTGATATTGAAATTGCCCCTCCCTATTCTAGATTAATGAGCGATGAAGTTGCAACTGAAGAGTCTCAATTTAGTAGTGATTCTAAAACAAAATATTCAGAATTTCCATTCTATAAGATTATTATTAAAAATAGTGAACGAATTTTAGAGAACTCTTAAAACTATCTTGTCAATGAAACCCATCACCGAAAACATAATCGAAGAATCCGCTATTGAGCTGCTTAAAGCTCAGGGATGGGAATATGCCAATGGAAGGGAGCTTTCACCAGAAGGCTTATTTTGTGAAAGGGAAAATTATCAGCAAATTGTTTTAATAGCTCGTTTGCGAAATGCAATTGCTCAAATAAATCAGCACATTCCAGCTGATGCTCAAGAAGCTGCTCTGCAAAAAGTACTACGCATTTATTCTCCGGTTTTACTTCATAACAATGAAGAGTTTCATAAACTTTTAGTTGAGAAAGTTAAAATATCTTATCAGCAAAATGGCTATGAGCGAAGCCATGAAGTAGCTTTAATTGATTTTGATAATATCAGTAACAACCAATTTTTAGTTGTCAATCAATACACCATAATCGAGAACAATCAAAATAAAAGACCGGATGTATTACTCTTTGTAAATGGCTTGCCACTGGTAGTTATTGAACTTAAAAATGCAAGCGATGAAAACGCAAGTATGCTAAGTGCTTTCAAGCAATTGCAAACCTACAAAGCCATAATTCCTAGTCTATTTACTTACAATTCCATTTGTATTATTTCGGATGGATTAGAATGCAAAGCCGGAAGCGTTTCAGCAGATATGAGCCGTAACATGACTTGGAAAACCGCTGACGGATTAAAGGAAGCATCACGATTTAAACCGCAATTGGATATTTTGTTGCAAGGAATGATGCAACCCTCTACCCTTCTCGATTTGGTTCGTAATTTCATCGTGTTTGAAAAAACAAAAAAGGAAGACGTAAAAACCGGATTAATTCAAATCCAAACTGAAAAGAAACTTGCAGCTTATCATCAATATTATGCTGTAAATAAAGCAGTACAATCTTCTATCCTTGCCTCTGGAATTAATGGTGATAAAAAAGGTGGTGTTGTATGGCACACGCAAGGTTCAGGAAAAAGTTTAAGTATGGTTTTTTATTCAGGAAAATTAATTACTGCTCCTGAAATGAATAATCCAACTATTGTAGTTATTACCGATAGAAATGATTTAGATGACCAGTTGTTTGATACGTTTGCCGCTTCAATACAATTGCTCCGACAAGAACCAGTGCAAGCCGAAAATCGGGAACATTTAAAGGAATTATTGCGAGTGGCAAGTGGTGGAATTGTGTTTACTACCATTCAAAAATTTATGCCCGAAGGTTTTAATTCGGTTTACGACCAATTAAGCGATAGAAAAAATGTTGTGGTAATTGCCGATGAAGCTCACAGAACACAATACGGTTTTGAAGCAAAATTTGTTGATGTAAAAGATAAAGAAACTAAAGAAGTAATTGGAAAAAGAATTGCCTTCGGCTTTGCAAAATATATGCGAGATGCTTTACCCAATGCCACATATATAGGTTTTACTGGTACTCCAATTGAAGGAACCGATGTAAATACTCCCCAAGTTTTCGGAAATTACATTGACCGCTATGACATAAAAGATGCTGTTACTGACGGAGCAACCGTAAAAATATTTTACGAAAGCAGATTGGCAAAAGTTAATCTGGATGAAGAAGGCAAATTTTTGATTGAGGCTTTCGAAAGTGAATTAGAAGAAGATGAAGACATTTCGGAAAAGCAAAAAGCTAAAGCTAAATGGACAAAATTAGAAGCCATTATTGGTAGTGAGCAAAGAATTAAAAATTTAGCAAACGATATTGTTACTCATTATGAAAAACGCCAAACTGTATTTGATGGGAAGGCACTGGTAGTTGCAATGAGTAGAAGAATTGCAGCCAATATTTATAAAGAAATAATTGCTTTGCGTCCCCATTGGCACAATGAAGATTTAAGTAAAGGGGTTATAAAAGTAGTAATGACATCAAGCAGTGCTGATGGACCTGAAATTTCAAAACACAACACCTCTAAACAAGAACGAAGGTATTTGTCAGAAAGGATGAAAGACCCTGAAGATGAATTAAAAATTGTGATAGTACGTGATATGTGGCTTACCGGGTTTGATGCGCCTTGCTTGAATACCATGTATATTGATAAGCCAATGCGGGGGCACAATCTAATGCAAGCTATTGCTAGAGTAAATAGGGTGTTTAAAGATAAGCCGGGAGGTTTGATTGTAGATTATTTAGGCATAGGTACGGATTTAAAGAAAGCACTATCTTTTTACGGTGAAGCAGGAGGAAAAGGTGATCCGGCAGAAAATATTGCAAAAGCAGTTGAAGTATTTTTAGAGAAAATTGAAATTGTGCAGCAGTTCTTTAATGAAGAAAGTAAAACACAAAATGACATTGTTGCCGAAGAGCCTGAATCTTATTATAAGAACAGTTTTAAATTTAATTATCGAAGATTCTTTACCGTTGATTCTAGAGAAAAGCTCTCAATTATTTTACAAGCTGAAGAACACATATTAGGATTACAGGAGGGTAAGGAGAGATTTATAAGGGAAGTTAGTTTGTTAAGTCAAGCGCTTTCGCTTTGTATAACAAGAGAGGAAGTTCAAGCTCATTTGCCGGACGTTGCGTTTTTTCAAGCTGTAAAAGCTAGGTTGGTAAAATTTGATACACCATCTGGAAAAGGCAGAACCGGATTTCAAATTGAAACTGCCATTAAGCAAATAGTGGATGAAGCTTTAAGTAGCGATAAGGTGATTGATATTTTTGAAGCTGCAGGAATGGAGAAGCCGGAAATATCAATTTTATCGGATGAGTTTTTACAAGAGGTAAAAGGCATGAAACATAAGAACCTTGCCATTGAATTACTGAAAAAGATATTGAATGATGAATTAAAAACAAGGGCAAAGACCAATTTGGTTAAGAGCAAAAAGTTATTGGAAATGCTGGAGGCTTCAATTAAAAAATATCAAAACAATTTGCTAACAACAGCGGAAATAATTCAGGAGTTAATCAACATTGCCAAGCAAATTAAGGAGGCTGATAAGGAAGGAGAAAAGCTAGGGTTAACCAATGAGGAAGTTGCATTTTATAATGCTCTTGAGATTAATGACAGTGCTGTAACTGTTTTGGGTGACGATACATTAAAGGAGATAGCAAGAGAAATTGCAGACAAAGTAAGAGCAAATGCAACAATTGACTGGACAATTAGAGAAAGTGCAAGAGCTAAGTTGATGGTGCTGGTAAAACGAACATTAACAAAATATGGATACCCACCAGACAAGCAACAGAGGGCGATTGATACTGTTTTACGACAAGCTGAATTGTTGGCAGATTCAATTGTAAATGAATAAATAAATTCAAAATTCTAAGTCAATACTTCAATCTAAATTATGGATAAAACTGATTTTGATAAAATATTTGAAGAAACCCATTTAAAATCTGAAGAAGAATATATTGAAAGGTTAATTAACGTTATAAAGCAAGACGATGATGAAAAAAGAGATGCACGATATAGGAGAGAACGGGAGAAGATGCTGTCCGAGTTTTACGCTTATAGATGTGTAAAAATAGGTGAAACAACTTATGACGATTATTATTTTGAGAGGCTCCATACTCATTATAAGGAATGTAAAAGCAATTACGAGTACCCAATTAAAAACCTTATTAAGTTAAAGCTTTCAATTGCTAAACAAGAAGCAAAACAAGCAAGCAAAAATCTTAATAAAAAACTTCTCTCTCTTAATGAAATTAATACAGTTAAATATTTAGCACAATACTGTGCACTTGATAAAATTCTATCAAAAACATTCGCCTTTTATTTCGAGCAAAACGAAAGTATTGAAAGTATTGAAAACAGGTTAAAAGGGACATTTATTTCAGGGCCAGAAAGTAAGGAAGAAATACCTGAAGAAGCCAGCATAAATGATAGTGAACAATCCAGAAATTTCAAAAAAGAGTTTACAACTTCTAGGCAAATACTTGCTATCCATTATTTGTTTGAATTTGCAAATATTAAAAACTGCGACCAAACAGAAAAGGCAAGGTTTGTAAGGTTTCTCATTGGAAAAGAACTTGGCAATACAAAAATTGAAAACACTACAATATATAAGAAAGTAAGGAGTCCTTTAAAAACAACAGATTCAGAAATGAAAAAGGATTTGAGATATGTTAAAGAGTTTTTTAAGAAATTAAATCATCAAGATATTGTCAACGCGATAACGAAAGAAATAGATAAATAATGAAAATTTTGGGATACCCATTGGGATACCCAACCCATAAATAGGCATAAATACTTGTGTAATAATTATAAATCTAAAATTACACAAATGTCAAAAATGATTTTCACCACAGAAGCTGAATTAGAAAACCTGATTCAGAAATCAATTCGCGAGGTTCTTAAGGAACAAAACTCGCAGAGCAATCCAAAACAGGAGAAGGAAATACTAACACTTAAAGAGTGTGCTGCTTTCTTCAACCTTGCACCACAAACAATTTACGGCTATACATCAAACCGATGCATACCTTTTATGAAACGAGGAAAGAAGCTATTTTTCGAAAAATCCAAATTAGAAAAATGGTTACAGGATGGAAGACACAAAACCATTGATGAGTTAAACGAAGAATACAGGTAAAATAAAAATAAAAATGCCTAACTCATTCGAAACAAATTCAAGCCATAATCCTTATGACTTGGGAATTTGGGAGTTTGTTTTTGACAAGGAAAAAGGTGTTTTCCTCAATTTAATTGAAAAGAAAATCCATCGATTGAAATTCCTTCAAAACAAAGATTTATTCAACATTCCCGAGAGTGAAGCCATGAAAATAAATTCCCAAATCAAATTTCTTGAAGAGGAAATTCAGGCTTTACATGGATTTTACAAAATGACCTTAACAATTCAAAATTGTTATTTGGATAGCATAGAAAAGATTCATTCAGTATATGCCAACCAAAATCTAAAACTTGAAATAGAAAATCATAAGCTAAAAAAGCTTAATGCTGTAATGGCTGATGACCTAGAGTTTTCTTATGAAAATTCCAAGTTTGCCTATGAACTACTTTTAAAAACTACACAAAATTAAATCTGAAAAATGGAAGTGAGTGAAATAATATCTGAAATAAAAAGGGAGAAAAACGATTTGGAAATATCCTTCAATTATAAACTAATTCAAGATTCACGGCAACGATTGAAGAAATGTATAATGGGAAATATTATTTTCTCAAAACCAATAATTAGTCGAGAGGAAGTTGGAATAATCTATCCTAATACAATTAATATTATTCAAGGCAAAAGCGGGGTGCATAAAAGTAGGCTAGTTGAAAATCTATGTTGTGTATTTCTTTCAAAAATTTCCGGAAAATCATTTTTGGGATTTTCAGCAAATTGCTCAGAAAAGTATACTGTTTTATATGTCGATACGGAAAGAAATCAAAAAGACCAGTATCCTTATGCACTTCAAAAAATTATTCTCAATTCTGGATATAGTGTAAATGAAGAAATAAAAAACTTTGATTTCATTTCTTTAATTGAAATTACAAGAGAAGCAAGATTTGATGCATTAAAAGAATATTTAGAAAAGATGCGCCGAACAATTTCCGACCATATTGTAATTGTTTTAGACGTTCTTACCGACATCATCAAAAATTTTAATGATCCAAATGAATCAATGAAACTTATTGACCTAATGAACATGATGATTAATTCATCCAATGTTACTTTTATTGGAATTATTCATGAAAATCCAAATAGCGGTGATAAAGCTCGAGGTCATTTAGGAACTGAAGTGTTTAATAAATCTTCAACTGTACTTCAAATTGGAATGGAAAAGGATAATAAAAATTCAGTTACAGATTTAATAAAAGTTAGCTACCTAAAATGCAGAAATACAAGAAGACAACAAGATTTTCATTTGGTGTACTCAGAAATTTCGAATGGATTAGAGATTGCTGATGAAACTTTGGTAAAAAACGTGCAGGATTCACAAAAAATTAAGGCACAACTACCTGAATTAAAAAAGTTTCTAGCTCAAAACCTACATGAATCGCAATCAAAGGAACTGTTATTTGAAAAAATTATCGCAAAATTTAATTGCAGCGCGAGAATAGTTGAAGAAAGACTCAAACAATTAACTGATTCGAAAGAAATATTCAATAATAAATTTGGATTTGAGTGTTTTTTAGAAAAAATCCGGAAGGAAAGACAAGTTTTCTACTGTTTATCAAAACCCAACAAACTAATTTGAGCAAAATAATCTACAATGTTTGCAATTTGCAACATCGTATATAGGCAAATGCAACTGCAAACATGAAAATTAAAGTTAATTCATCGTGTTTTAATAAAATATCATGAATTATCCTCAAAATTTATTTATTAAACTTCGAAAAGATCACGAATTTTATCTAAAAAGCAAGTGTTAGCATCAAAAAAGCAACATTAATGAAGGTTTAGAAATAGAGAAATATAGTTATACATAAAAATATCTAACAAAATCAAGTAATCTAAATGAATTCATAAACACTAATAAAAAAAGACTTGATTCCGAAAAACTATGCTTTTTAACTGCTTTTAATTAAGATGCTTTTATAGGTAACTATATTTAGGTATACACATAAACTATTTCCAAAACATCTGCGAATATATTAGCATAGTCAAAATATGCCCCCAAAAGTAAACTTTAAAGCTAAGAAGGAAATTTATTGCATTAGTTATGATGAAACTCATTCTAATCTATTTTCAATATTTTTAATTTAGTTTCGTCTTGGAAAATTAGGTAATCATAACTTTTTTTTTCATTTTCGTCTTAAGTAATTTGACCTAATAAAGAATCATGAAAAAACATATAATTTGCTTCCTGCTTTTATTTAATTCGTTATTCACGTTTGGTCAATCCTTTTTGGGAAAGGTTACTAAACAAGTAAATTTCAGAGAAGGACCTAGCAAGGAATCTAGTGTAATTGGGAAACTGCAAGCGGGCACGCAAATTTTTATTATCTCATTAGATAGTGAAAATGATTTTTACAATATCATAGATATTGCATCAAACAAAGAAGGCTATATCCATAAATCGTTTATTAAGATTGGGCAAGAAGTTGAAAAAAATGAAAAAGGTTATTTTACACCTAATGGCAAATCAGAGACTGTAAATCCGGAAATCGAAATATTTAACAACACAGACTTAACGCTAACCCTCAAATTAAATAATCAGAAATACATATTCTATTCTCAAGAAAAAAGAACAATAGAACTCTCTCCAGGTTCTTGCAATTATAGAGCTTCTGCTCCAGAAGTAATCCCTAATTTTGGAAATGAATATTTAGTAAGTAATCAAGCTTATACTTGGCAATTTTACATAGTTAATGAAAGAAGATAGAATTGAAAGCGATATTGAATAACCCTTATAGAATTATAGGAGTACTTGTAGGAACTCCAGCAAGAGAACAGGAGCGTCAAATAAAACGACTTAAGCATTTTATAGAAGCAGAACAAGAGGTAATAGATGATTTCAGCTTCTCTAATATCGGTGAATTAATAAGGACACAAGAAAGTATCAATGAAGCAGCATCGAAATTAAATCTTGACAAAGATAAAATGGATTCAGCCTTGTTTTGGTTCTATATTGGTAACAATATAACTGATGAGCCAGCTTTAGAATCATTGAAGCAAGATAGACAAGAAAATACAATTAAAATTTGGTCAAAACTAGTATCAAATGCAGAGGTTTCTAGTCGAAATTGTTCAGCATTTCATAACTTATCAAATCTTTTTCTTCAAAAGGCCTTTTCCAATTCTAATATAAATTATGAACTACTTGAGCAAGGCATTAATTTGAAACTTAAGTTTTTAGAAAGTGATTATATTAAAAGTTTTAAATTGCACGTAACAGATAGCACCTTTAAAACAACAAAAAAAAATTTACAACTTTCATTTCTTAATCAAGTTGCACAAGAAATAGAAGGCTATGGAAAAAATGCATTAATTAATTTTTTTGAAATTTTAAATATTCTTGAATTTGAGCTTAACGCAGAGTTTAAAGCAAAATTTGTACAAAAGCCCATAGCTAATATTGAGCGAAAAATTACTGAAACAAAATTGAAAAGAGAATCCGATAATGCTAAATCTGAAGAGTATGCTATAGAATTAATTAAAATAGTTGAACCAGAAATTTTACTTCTTAAATCAATAATAAATATTGCGGATATTAAATTCGTTACTATTTCTGATAAAATTGCAAATGAAGTATTACAGTGTGGTATTGATCTGTTTAATTTATATTATGAAACTGAGGTTGAATCAGGAGGTATTGCTCAATCAATTTGCGATTTGGCTGAAAATTATGCAAAAGGTAATATAATAATTGAAAGGCTTGATAGAACTAAAAGTATAATTAAAAACTATAATGAAAATATTTCTGAAAGAAATAAATCTAGAAAAGTAAAGGATGAATTATCAATTATTAATTCAAATATTTCTCAATTAGAAGAATCAATTAATACAGTTACACAAGCGAGTTCATTTGCCCATAATTGTTTACCTATTCTTAAAATTATTAAATCGAAATTGAGCCCAAAAGATGATTTTTATATTCAAATAAGTTCCAAAGTTGTAAAAACAACAACTAATATTTTGATTGACAAAATTAATGAAGCTCAGAGAAAGAGAAAACATTATTTAGAGTATAAATACAAGAAATATGAATTTCCGAATTTAAAAGAAGTTCCACTTTTCTCACAAGAAAGTCTTATGTCTGAGATAAAATACTCTTGGAAAGTATTCGTTTTTCTTAGTCAATTTGATATGACCGAAGCAGACAAAAAGAAATTTAAAAACGACAAAGAAACGCTTAAGGATATTCATAAAGAGTTATTTAAAAATGAAGTATTTTTTGGAGATTGGTCAGTAAGTGAGCTTAATCTTTGGATTGTCGGGATAGTAATTATTTTTTTCATTATCCTTCTTAAAAGATAAATATTTAAAAAATGGAACTTATATTAGAAAATCCATATCGACTCATAGGAATTTTGGTTGGAGCTACTGCAAGAGAGCAGGAAAGACAAATTAAACGTTTGAAGCAATTTATTGAAGTTGAACAAGAGCCAAAAGATGATTTCAGTTTCCCATGTCTTGGAAAACTAAGTAGAACTCTTTCCAGTGTATCAGAAGCAGCATCAAAACTAAACCTTGACAGTGATAAGATTAATGCCGCATTATTTTGGTTTTACAATGGTAATGCTATTACAGATGAAGTTGCTTTTGAAGCTATAAAGGATGGAAATACAGATAAGGCTATTGAAATATGGAGGAAACTGGTATATGATGCTGATGATAAATCATACAATGTAGTTGAAAAAAAAAACGCTTCTGCCTTTCATAATTTATCTACATTGTATCTCCATGAATATGGCATTGATGAAGATACACTTCAATTAAAAATACGATTTCTTGAAAGTGATTTTTTCAGTGAATTAAAAAGCAAGTCAACAGACGAAACATATAAAATTTCTAAAAAGGAAATACAACTATTATTTCTCAACGGCTTGGGTCATATGGATGGTTTTGAAACATCAGAATTTATTGATGCAATTTCTGAATTAGAATTCACTGCCAAAGATGATTTTTTAAAGGGATTTGTTCAAAAACCCATCGAGCAATTGGAACGTTTACTTAATGAATGCAAATCACATAGAAAATCGAAAAAGGAAGATGTAATAGTTGCAGGTACTAATTTATATAATGCAGCAAAACCTCTTCTGAATCAACTAAAGGGAATACTTGGAATATCCAACATAAAATACTCTTCAATCTCTGATAAAATTTCTGACGAAGTATTGCAATGTGGAATTCAATTATTTAACGATTATAAAGACCATGAAACTTATGATCCAGGGGAACCAGCTAAGAAACTATTTTCGAAGGCAAAATCTTTGGCAATTGGTAGCATTGCAAAACAAAGATATCAGGAAAATGCAGAGAACTTGAAAGATTGGATTGATAATAAACCCGAAAGAGAAAAACAAAAACTCATTGGTGATGATTTACAATTTATTACTAGCAAGCTCGAAACTTTTCAAACTTTGGATGATACACTAAATAATGCCAAACTCTTTATAAATAGTTGTAAACCTAAACTAGCAAACATAAGAGCTGCTTTAGGCGAATATGATGATTTCTACGTAACAATTAGTAGTGCAATCGTTTCTAATGCTCAAGGCATGCTAGTTACAGCTGTAAATGATGCTCAAACTAATTTTACAAATACACGAAACATTCATGAATTAACGAATTCCATTAACGATGCTTATAATTTAACACAGATTCTCTCATCGTTCCACATGAACTCAAACCTTCGAAAACAATTTCAAAACAACCAAGAAATATTAACAAAACTAAAAAATCAATTGTATAATGCTACTACCAGTCCTATGGAAAGAGTGGGGAGGTCTATTGGAGAAAAAACAGCAAAAGCAACAAGCGGAGGAGGTTGCTACATTGCAACCATGGCCTATGGCGATTACGATCACCCCCAAGTAATGATTTTAAGGCAATTTAGAGATGAAGTTTTGGACAGTACGGCTTTTGGAAGATGGTTCATAAAAACATACTACCACCATTCACCAAAACTTGTAGAAAAACTAAAAAACAAAAAAAAATTAAACGCCATCTTTCGCAAAATTTTGAACCAATTTATAAAACTTATTAAGTGATGAAAAAAATAACATTCGCTTTACTCCTATTTTCTTCTATGGTTATTATTGCACAAAACGTGACCCATGAAGATTTAGACAAAGAAATTAAGCCATTAACAGAAAAGATAAAAGCGCTTCAATCTGAAAACGGTAAACTAAAATCTGAAATTGGAAGTTTTAATTCGAAACTTTTAAATGCTAACAAAAGTATTGTTAGTTTGAGAAATCAAACTCAAGCGAATAGTAATGCTATTTCTCAAACTGCAAATGAACTTGGTTTAAAAATCAAAGAAACAGGAGACAAAAATGAAGGAAAAATCACAGAAGTTTCCGAATCATTGAGCAAGAATTCACTTTATGGAATTATCGCTGTGCTTTCAGCAATATTACTTTCAGGTTTTTTATATTGGCTTTTAAGCAAAAGACAAAAAACCGACAAAACAGATTTTATCGACCAGTTAAGCAAAACCAAATCATCTATTGAGGAAAGTTTGGTGAAAGAGTTCGGCAAGCAAACCGAATTAATGGATTCTCAATTGCATTTAATTGAGCAGCAGAAAACCAATATTCAAACAAACCCAAACGCAGAACCTGACCATTCTTTAGCGTTGAAAGTTGCAAGTGAAATCAACTTGATAGAAAGAAATATTAATCTAATGGACTCAAAAACCAAAGGGCTGAAACAATTACAAGCATCTGTTGGCAAATTAAAGGACAACCTTTCTGCAAATGGTTATGAAATGCCTGAACTGCTGGGAAAACAGTTTCATCAAGGAATGAAAGTTATTGTTACAAGTTCAATTCCCGATGAAAATTTGGAAAAAGGTTCAGAGATAATTTCAAAAATCCTAATTCCACAAGTAAACTATAACGACAAAATGATACAAACAGCCCAAATAGAAGTTTCTGTTGGCTACTAAACAATAAAACAACAATGTATGAGAAATAAAATTGACTACGGCATTGACTTAGGAACAACCAATTCTGCGATTGCGAGAATGGAAAATGGAGTTCCGACTATTAAAAAATCGGACACATTAAAAGACACAGTTCCGTCTTGTATTCACTTTAATAAACGGCAGGATATTCTTGTTGGTGATACTGCTTTTAATGTAATGAAGAATGACAACACTAGGGCCTTAAAAACTTTTGAAAAAGGAAAAACAAATACTTTTATTGAATTCAAACGGACAATGGGAACAACCCATACTTATGAATGTTCAAATATGAGTAAGAGCTTTTCTTCAGAAGAATTGTCTTCTGAAATTCTGAAAAAGTTAAAATCATTTGTTCAGGATGAAAACATATCGTCAATAGTTATAACAGTTCCTGCAAAATTCTTGAATCCACAAAACGAAGCAACAATGCAAGCTGCTAAAATGGCGGGATTTAAGCATATTGAACTATTACAAGAACCTGTGGCCGCCGCCACTGCTTATGGGCTTGGTTCAAAAAGTAAAGATGGATTTTGGTTGGTTTTCGACTTTGGTGGTGGAACCTTTGATGCAGCCTTGATAAAAGCGGAAGAAGGAATTTTAGCAGTTAAAGATACTGATGGAGACAACTGGCTTGGGGGTAAGAATTTAGACGAAGCTATAGTTGACCAAATTATCATTCCAAACCTACAAGAAAAATTTGCAATTGAAAATGTTTTGGAAGATTCCATAAAAAGGCAAATTTTAAGAGATGCTGTAAAATTCAAAGCTGAGGAAGCTAAAATTCAATTATCATTCAAGGACTCACATCATATTTTATCTGATTTAGGAGACCTTCCTTTTGAAGATGACAACGGAGACGAACCTGAAATAGATGTATTGGTAAATCAAAAGGATATGGAAAATGTTGTTGCTCCGATTTTTCAAAAAGCAATTGACATTACCAAAGAATTATTGAAACGAAACAATTTGAAAGGCGCTGATCTTGGAGCATTGATTTTAGTTGGTGGCCCAACTTTTTCGCCAATCCTACGCAGAATGCTTAAAGAACAAATCACCGATAAAGTTGATACTTCAGTTGACCCTATGACAGTAGTTGCAAAAGGCGCAGCTCTATTTGCTTCTACAATTTCAGTATCGGACGAAGTAAAGGAAACAACTAGAGATAAAACCAAACTCCAACTGGATATTAAATACGAGGCTACCACAGTTGAATTGGATGAAATGATAAACTTGAAAGTCCTGAAAGAAAAAAATTCTGGAACATTTCCTGAAAAGATTTATGCAGATGTGGTTCGTTTTGATGGAGCATGGTCAAGTGGTAAAAAACAAATTGGTGAAAAAGCCACCATTGTTGATGTGCTTTTAGTTGAGGGGCGTTCCAACTCCTTTGAAATAAATGTTTATGATGAATCAGGTAATAAATTGGAATGCCAGCCACATCAATTCAGCATTTTGCAAGGTATTGGCGGCCTTGATGGGATGCAGGTTTTGCCATATCATATCGGAATCGGGAAATGGTTTCACACTGACGAGAAGGATTTATTCCATCAAGTAAAAGGTTTAGAAAAGAGCAAAAAAGTTCCTGCAACAGGTGTTATAAATGGATTGAAAACTAGAAGTGCTATTAGACCTGGAATGATTAAAGACATTATTCGAATCCCAATTTACCAAGGTGATTATAATGCAGAAGGGACTAACCCTGTTTTAAATAACGAAATATTTGAAGTAATTATCAGCGGAGAGTCACTGCCGTCTTTACTTCCAGAAGGAAGTGATGTAGATATTACGATTAAAGTTGACAGGTCTCAATTAATGAAGTTTACTGCTTATTTTCCTTTGTTAAACCACACAGAGGAATTAGAAATTGAAATAAAGCAGACTGAACCACCAACGGAAGAATTGCTAACCAAGGAGATTTCAAAGGCAAAACGAATAGCACAAAAGGTAAACGCCCCTGAAGTTTCAGAAAAGCTAGAAGCACTTGAAGAACAATTAGAAAACGAAAAAGGAAGTGCGGACGGAAAAATGAAAATTCTTGATGGCTTACGTAAAGAACTTTTGAAATTGGACGGTGCTGAAAAAGTTGCAGAATGGCCAAAGGTTGAGGCAAATTTAAAAATGGCATTCTTTGAGCTAGAGGATTTGATTCAAAAGATAAAAGCTAACAGTGATGATGAGAATTTAAATATGGATAAGGTTGAGGCACATATTCAGGAGTATAAAAAAAATATTGAACAAATTATTAAGGACAAAGACCTTAAAAATGCCAAAGAATTATTTGAAGAAATATGTGGTTTAGATAGGGAGCTTAGAAACACTGTTACTGGCGGTGATGTTGACAGACGAAGGGTGGAATATCATGATAAAGAATTTAATAATCTGCAGTGGAAGGATAAAAATAAAGCTAGACAATTGGTGAACCAAGGAATGAAACTAATTTCAGAAGGTAAAACGAGTCAATTAAAACCGATTCTTCATCAAATATGGGATTTAAGAATTGATCCAGAAGGTGATAGAGATACATTAGCATAGATTTTTAACTATACGAAAATATGGATAAATTGGGTCAAGGCATTTTGCCGAAGAATTACTTATTAAATGGGAAGTATAATGTACTACTTTTTATTAATCAAGGTAATTATGCTCAAACATACCGAGTTAAGGGAATGGATAATAAACTCTATTTTCTTAAATTGTTTAATTATTCTAAACTTCATCGTTCTGCTTTTGATGAAGAAAATAATTTACTCGAAATTGAATTTATAAAAACAATAAAACATCCCAATATTGTTACTTACAAAGACAGCGGTGAATTGGTTTATGAAGGTAAGAAATTCGGTTTTTTAGTTCTTGATTTTATTGTAGGTGAAACATTATCAAGTAGAATAATTAGAGAGCCAATATCATCTCTTTATGATTTAAAAAGAATCATAACAGATGTTTTGAAAGGGTTGAATTATTTGCATAGTTTATCAGAACCTATTATACATAATGAAATAACCCTGCAAAACATAATGCTTGACTTATCAGGCGATATACCTTATAGCAAAATTATTGATTTTGGATATGCACGCTCATATCATCAATCATCGAAATCATTTTCTAGAGAAGGTTTAAATTTAAACTATGTTGCTTCTGAGTGTTATAATAATTTTTATTCTCCACAATCTGATTTGTATTCTGTTGGAGCAGTAATTTATCATTTACTCTTTGGTATGCCACCTTGGTTTAAAGACATTTCAAAATTTAAAGCAGACCGAAATAAAGCAGAAGATTTAATAATTGAAGAACGTAAAAAGCCACTATTATTTCCGAAAGTTTCAGAAGACATAGTTGATTTTGAAGAATCCCTTTTAAAAGTTCTAAAGAAATCTTTACAACAAGACCCTGAAAACCGTTTTCAATCAGCAAACGAATTTATTCAAGCCTTAAATGGGGAGATCGAAATAGAGGATGTTGACACCTTTCAGAAAGTAAAGTCAGACGATAAAGACGAAAAAAAGATAAAAACGCAAAAAGCTAAAGGCAAAGGTTTTGATGCTATTGCTGGTATGAAAGAATTAAAAGCACAATTGCAATTAGATGTAATTGATGCGCTTGATAAACCCGAAGAATACGCAAAGTATGGTGTTACCATTCCAAACGGAATGCTTTTATACGGTCCTCCTGGTTGTGGAAAAACTTTTTTTGCAAAGCATTTTGCAGAGGAAGTTGGATTTAATTTCATGTTAGCAACTCCATCTACATTGAAAAGCAGGTTTATCAACGCTACTCAAGAGAATATTGCAAAGATGTTTGAAGAAGCTGAAAAAAATGCTCCGACAATCATTTTCATTGATGAAATAAACGAATTGCTGCCAAACCGTGACAGTGATGCTCACGAAATGGCGAAAAGTGCCGTTAATGAAATGTTGGCTCAAATGGACAGAACAGGCGAAAAGGGAATTTTCATAATCGGAGCAACTAACTATCCTGATATGATAGACCCAGCTATGCTCAGAGCAGGTCGTTTGGATAAAAAATTTTATTTACCACCCCCGGACTTTGAAGCACGAAAAGCAATGTTTGAAATGTATTTAAAAAACAGACCGCTTGACTTTGGTATAGACTATGACCGACTTTCAACAATAACAATTAACTATGTTTCATCTGATATAGAATTTTTAGTAAACGAAGCATCACGCTTAGCGCTAAAAGAAAAGTCAAGAATTACAATGCAGATACTCGAAAACATCATAAAAAACACAAAGCCTTCAGTACCGCTTCACGAACTGCAGAAATACGAATCAGTAAGAGCAAAAATGAATTCTGAAAACTCTCAGCAGGAAAAGAAATATCCAAGAATTGGTTATAAACCTTAATTTAAGAAATAATGGAAACAATCTCATTTGACAAACTATTGATTAAAACAGCATTCTGTTGTATGGCATCTGATGGGCGTATTGACAATAGAGAAATTGCCTTGATTAAGACAATGTGTGAAAATTTACCATTGTTCAACAACTTCAACTTTCAAGAAGAAATTAATTCCCTTGTTAACAAGGTTAATACTAGAGGTAAGGAATTTATTTCCTACTACTTTGACTTGCTTAGCAAATCCAATTTGACTGAAAAAGAAGAATTGACTTTACTTGATTTTGCAATTCAGACGATAAAAGCAGACGAACAAATTGAGTATTCTGAAATTAAATTCTTTAAAAATATCAGACACAGACTGAAAATAAAGGATGAAAATATACTTGTAGCATTCCCGGACATTGAGCAGTTTTTAGAAGATGACATTGTAACGGAATCATTCCTTGAAAAAATTGCAAGTCAATATTTAGAATCAGCCGTATTACCGCAGTTTGAGTTAATCACCATTGACACAAGTTCACTTGACAATCTGGATAATAAAAAATAAAATTATGAGCAAAAGAATAAAAGCCAAAATTACTTGTCCGAGTTGTAGAAATGAATTTGATTTCACCTTGTATCGTTCTATTTGGGGTGAATATCCTGAAAACAGAGAAATGGTGATGTCCGACAAAATAAATGTTGCGACTTGTCCCTCTTGCAATAAAGCTTCAAAACTTCAATATCCTTTCATTTATACAAATGCCAAACAGTATTTTGCAGTATGGTGGGAACCTGAATATGATGCCCAAATAGATAGCGACAGTAAGGGATATGCAAAAATGTTGGGAGAGGGGAATTACCTTTCTACTGCTCCAAGAATCAAGAACTGGAGCGAGTTTAAAAATACAATTTTGAAATTTGAAAATGGCGAATTGAAAGGAAAGCCAGGTTCAATGGGCGAGGAAACGAACGACCAAATGCAAGGCTTTTTGAAGCACCTTAAAGACGAAAATAAAAAGAAAAATAGCGGTTGCTTAGGTGCTGCTTTAATTCTATTTGTTTTTAGTTTTGGTTTGTTATATGGAATATCTAAAATCATTTTCTGATGACAAGAGTAATAAAAATCACTCTTGCTATTTTATTTTTCATTTGTTTGTTAGATATGCCATATGGCTTTTACCAGTTTATCAGGTTCATTGGACTAATTGGCTTTGTATTTTTGGCTTACCAAGCAAACCAAAAAGGCAGACAAACAGAAATAATAATTTTTGTTGGACTTTCTTTGCTTTTTCAACCGTTTTTTAAAATTGCACTTGGCAGAGAGATTTGGAATATAATTGATCTAGTTGTAGGAATAGGACTTTTAATATCAATATTTATAAAACCAAAAGAAAGCACACACTAAACGAAAGCACGCACTAAAAGAGATGTCTTTACGATAAGTTCCGTCGGGAAATAAACACTAATAATAGTGTGAACCAAGTACTCCAATACAGATAATAAAATAAAATACTAAATCCTATGAACAGCATCCCTTTCTTAAGGGTGCTTTTTTATTTATAAAATAAGCACCATTAAGATTTCTCAAGATTGTTGTACCTATGTTGTACCCACTCCAAATAAAAAAGCCTCTCAATCTCTTGAAAGGCTCAACATCAGTGGTGATTCCGGCGCGATTCGAACGCGCGACCTACTGCTTAGAAGGCATAATTTTAACTACCTCAACTTTATTTGTATTTTTATCAATCCTTACGCAAATATACTATTTCTATTGATTTACAGAAGTTACACTATTCTCATTTTATTTGGTTATTAATATATTCTTTGTGCAAATTTTGTGCAAATTGATATATTTGCGCAAAACCAATAAACATGGAATACAACACTTCAATTATCTTGGACACCCGAAGAAAAAAGGGAAATGATTTATACCCAGTTAAACTTAGGGTGTATTCTGTTCAACTAAAATTAAAAAAGCTATACGCCACAAAGTATGATTTAAGTGAATCCGACTTTAAAAGCATTTGGGAAACGAAAAAGCCACGCAATGAGCATAAGGAAACAAGAAACGAGCTCCAAGCAATTGAATTGAGAGCGGACGAGGTTTGCAAGAACCTAAAACCATTTTCCTTTACCGGATTTGAAAAAAAGTACTTGCGAAGCAATGGGGACAATAACAACATTATTAACTATTACAAACAAACTGTTGTTGAGTTTAAATCAAATGGAAGTATAAGCACCTCCCTTAACTATGAAGTAGCTTTAAAATCATTCATTGGGTTTATAAAGCATACAAAAGGCAAAGAACCAATAAAAATACCATTCTCTGAGATTACACCGGACTGGCTAAATAAGTATGAAAAGTACATGATTACTGATTTGGAGCGAAGCAGAACAACCGTTTCAATGTATATCCGAACTTTAAGAACTGTTTTCAATACCGCGATAAGGGAAAAGGAAATAGATATTGAAATTTATCCTTTTGGAAAAAACAAGTACCAACCTCCGACCGTGAGAAATGTAAGGAAAGCTCTTTCGTATGAACACCTAACTCAACTTTTTAACGCTGAACCCAAAACACCGGAACAAATCAGAGCTAAAGATTTTTGGTTTTTCAGTTATGCTTGTAATGGAATGAATATTAAAGATATTGCATTGCTGAAATATGAAAACATTAAAAATGATACAATCGTATTTTACAGAGCTAAAACCTTAAAGACCGCTAAAACAGATTTGCGCCCTGTAACAGTATATCTCACAAAATTATCAAGCGGAATTATAAAGAAGTATGGCAATAAGGATAAAAGCCCCAAATCATACCTCTTCCCTATTATTTCAGATGAAAATACTGAATTTGAAAATCATAGGGCAATAAAAAACTTTACGATTTTCATAAATAAGAATCTTAAAAAATTAGCAAAAGCAAACGGCTTGACTGGAGATATTTCTACCTATTGGGCAAGACATAGTTTTGCTACAAATGCAATAAGAAACGGTGCAACTATGGAATTTGTAAGTGAGGCATTAAGCCACAATAATCTAAAAACAACTCAAAACTATTTTGCCGGATTTGATGACAAAGACAAAAAAGAGTTTATGCAAAAAATGATGGAATTTTAAAGCATTAATTCAATAAAAAACTACTTTAGCTTTATATGAGCATACACGCAATAAACCAATATCATTCAGAAGTTGAAAAAATAATTCACTTTGGAGGTACAAAGAAAGAAACTGCTATTCGCAATGCGTTTTATCATTTGCTACATGAGTATGCAAAACAAAAAGGCTTAATGCTTGTGCCAGAGGTAACAATTAAGACCGCTAAAGGAAAGAATGTAACACCGGATGGCACATTAAAAGATTCACTTCGGCAAGATTGGGGATACTGGGAAAGCAAAGACGAAGCGGACGACATTAACGAAGAAATTAAAAAGAAATTTGCTAAAGGTTACCCCTCTGACAATATACTATTTGAAGATAGCAATACCGCCGTATTAATTCAAAACGGTGCAGAGGTGCAAAGGGTTAAAATGAAGAAAGCAGAAGACCTCGACCGGATAATTCACAGCTTTATAAATTTTGAACGCCCCGAAGTAAAGAATTTTCGAAAGGCAATCGAATTATTCAAACAAGATATTCCAAAGGTTACTGATACTTTAAGGGATATGCTCGACATACAAGAAAAGGCAAATACCAAGTTTGTAAAAGAGCGCAATAAATTTTTAAAACTTTGCCATGATAGCATTAATCCCGAAGTAACAAAAGCAGACGTTCGGGAAATGATAATTCAGCACATACTTACTGAGGATATATTCAACACCATATTTGACGAAACACAATTTCACCGTGAAAACAACATTGCAAGGCAATTAGAGGGCGTTATAAACACTTTCTTTACAGGTGCAACAAAACGTAC
>WBZU01000378.1_pt1 | contig 39832 bp, 31 predicted proteins | sample 5204311 | NCBI WGS metagenome assembly WBZU01 (sample SAMN12344359, study PRJNA552823) | activated sludge metagenome | biome: Activated sludge suspended growth; feature: Nitrification reactor; material: Wastewater; isolation source: activated sludge from nitrification reactor of wastewater...
CCCGTGCATTTCGACGAGCGTTTTCACCAGGGTCAGACCAATACCAAGCCCGGATTTGGCTCGTCCATGGTGATAATCCGCTTGCGTGAACATATCGAAAATGTGTTCGCGCATTTCCGGCCGAATGCCGATGCCATTGTCTCGTACCGTGAGCAGCACCGTGTTTCCCTGTCGTTGCGCCGTCAAATCAATCACGCCTTTTTCGGGCGTATAACGAGCTGCATTGTTGAGCAGGTTCGAAAGCACTTGCGCCAACCGGTGCCGATCGCCGTTCAAATACAACGGCTCCTCGGGGATGTTCACGCGGAGCTCATGGCGTTCCTTGTCGATGAGCGGCTGAGCCGATTCGACGGCGCTGTGCACGATTTCCCCAAGCTGTACCCGGGTTTTGCGCAATTCGAGTTTGCCGCGGGTGATTCGTGAAACGTCGAGCAAGTCATTCACGAGCGTGACGAGTTGATCCGTTTGTCGTTCCAATGTGCCGCGCACTTTGTCGCGCATGACGGGGTTGTCGCCGGCTTTTTTGAGCAATTCCAGACCGATGGCGATGGGCGCCAGTGGATTGCGAAGTTCGTGGGCCAGCGTGGCCAAAAATTCATCTTTGCGCCGGTCAGCCTCGAGAAGCGCCTCCTCGACGCGTTTACGCTCGGTGATGTCGTGACTCACCGTCGCATACCCGATGGGTTTGCCGCCTTGGCAACGCACCTGAAAAACGTCGTAAATCATCCAAATGGCGGCGCCCGTCTTGAAATGTCGGAATCGAATTTCGATTTCGCCGCGCCCTTCACTCAATACTTTGGGGAAAAATTCGTGAAGGATGTAATCCTGGTCTTCGGGAAAGAAGTAATCTTGCACCAATACGCTGCAAGCTTGTTCCATGGAATCGAGGCCCACGAGCTTTCGTCCGGCCTTGTTGACATAAAACGGCTTGAAGTCCAAGTCGCACATGCCGATGAATTCAATGCTGTGCTCCGCCAAAGAAACGAACTTCTCCCGCTCGGCCTCGGCCCGCTTGCGCTCGGTGATGTCATTGTTGATTTGCAAGAAACGATAACCCTGGCCTCGCTCGTCACGCTGAAGGGCCCAGCGGCTTTCGACGATCATGACCTGGCCGGCACGACTGGTATGGAGCAGCTCGCCAGACCATGAACCCGTGCGCAACACCGTGGCTCGGATCTGCTCCAGCGGCATAGGGAATTTCGTGTTGAGCAAGATATGAGCAAACTTGCCCAGGACCTCTTGGGCCGTCCAGCCATAACGCAGCTCCGCGCTCTTGTTCCAATACATGATTCGGTCTTCTTCATCGCGAATGAAAATGGTATCGGGCGAAAGGTCCAGCAGCTCGGCCTGCCGACGGAGGTATTCCCTTGTTTCACAGGCCTCCGTGATGTCACAGGCCGTGCCAAACCATTCGACGATTTCGCCTTGGTCATCGAGAATCGGGACCGCACGCGAAAATGTCCAACCGACACGGCCATCGACGCGCTTGACCCGGTGCTCCAATTCAAAAACACCTTTCGTGCGAATGGCCTGCTGGATGATGGCCATGACGTGAGGCTGATCTTCCGGGGGAATGTATTTCTCGAGCCACGAACGGCTTGGTTCTGCGGTATCCGCGATGGCGTCTCGGCCGAGGATGGGCTGCATTTCGGTCCAATCAGGATTCATGCGGTACACGAAGTCGGAGCTCGCCTCCACGAGCGCTCGGAATCGCTCCTCGCTCCGATGGATGACTTCGGCCGCTTCTCGTCGTAACCGCACCATGTCCAGATGCACGGCGACTCGGGCCAAGAGCTCGCGGGCATGAAATGGTTTGATCAGGTAATCATCGGCGCCTTTCTGCAAACCCTCCAGCCGAGACTCTTCACCCGCCCGCGCGGACAACAGTATCACGGGAATGGTCTTCAAGGCCGGATCCGAGCGAATTTCGCGTAACAAATCGATTCCGTCGAGGTACGGCATCATGATATCGCTCAGGATCAAATCCGGCGGGGCCTTCCGAGCCGCAACCAATGCGGCTCGACCGTCGGGCGCCATTTGCACGTCGTATCGTTCGGTCAAGAGGCGCGCGAGGTATTGGCGCATGTCGGCATTGTCATCGGCCACGAGGAGCCTCGGCCGCGTTCCGTTTGTCGATGCGGAACGAGGCCTGGGTTGCCATAACGTCGCCGGCTCCGGTTTCGATTCGAGGGGCGTTGGTTCATCGGGAAGCCATCGATAAGCTTCTTCGACAAACGGTGCGGCATACATGGGCGGCGATGCGAGCGAACGCCTTGCACCGAGGTGATTCGGTGAATGATGGGCTTTGCCGAGCGGTATCCGGACCACGAACAGACTACCTTCACCGAGCCGGCTCTCCACGTGCACCGACCCTTTGTGCAGCTTCACCAGCTCGTGCACCAAGGCCAAACCAATCCCCGTGCCCTCATGCGTGCGGCTGCGCATATTGGGCACACGATGAAATCGCTCGAAGAGGTGCGGCATTGCTTCCGCCGGAATTCCCACGCCCGTGTCCCGCACGCGCAGCTCCGCGTGTTCGCCTCGCATTTGCAGCGTAATGGCGATTTCCCCTTCGAACGTGAATTTGAAGGCATTGGAGATCAAGTTCAGGACAATCTTCTCCCACATATCGCGATCGACCCAAACCGGCTTGGGCAGTGCAGGACAATCGACGATGAGTTTCAACCCCGCCCGCTCGGTGGCCGCACGAAATACCCCGGCCAGATCCGCGGTAAACGTGGCCAAGTCGGTGGGCTCGAAGGCCGCGTGCACGCGACCTGACTCAATCCGTGAAAAATCCAGCAGTGTATTGACCAAGCGGACGAGGCGCAGCGCATTACGATGCGCCACTTCGAGCTGACCTTTGGCTGTCGGGGCCAGCTCCGAATAACTGCGCGAAAGCAAGTCTTCGATCGGCCCGAGCAACAGCGTCAATGGCGTTCGGAATTCGTGGCTGACATTGGAGAAAAACAGCGTTTTGGCTTGATCGAGCTCCGCCAGAGCTTCCGCGCGTTTTTTTTCTTCTTCGTGTTCACGCGCATTGGCAATGGCCGTGGCAATCTGCGCCGCGACGAGATACAAAAAATCGCAATACGAAGTGTCGAGTCGAAGCCGGGCGCTGACGCCTGCGACCAGAAATCCGGCCAGGTAATGCGCCTTGTTGGACGGAATGGGCACAACGACCGCGGTATGCGGAGGGTCGCTCCACGGACCTGGTGGGACGTCCTCGGTCAAACGAGGCGACAGCGACGTGAGCATTTGCATTTCTTCCGTTCGCATGGCTGCGGCGAGTGGCCAAGGCGTATTCGGCACGTCGTCGCTCTCCAACGAAATGGTCGCCGGGCCGGCCAGGCTGCCGGTCATTACGCCCCTCGAGGCCGCGAGGCGCGCCGTTTTGCGATCGGGTTCGATCAGATAAAGCAAGACAAACGGGATATCCTTGGCATGTGCCGCGAGCGTCGTGGCAGCGAGGGAGCAGGCTTCTTCGGTGGTTTTCGCATCACCCGATCGAGCGGCCAAGTCGCGCAAAACAACGACGCGTCGGTCCCCCACCACTTTACCGGTGATTTCGTGGACGGTCGCCAATACGCCGCCGATACCGCTCGCAACCGTATCGTCCGGCACCGGGCTGTAGGCGATCGTGAAATGCGTTTCTTCCGTAAATCCGTGGCGATGAATCTCGAGCTGAAGGTCGTCATTCCACGTCGCCGGGCCGCCTCGAAATGGTGTGTCAATGAGTGGTTGCAGGATGGGCCAGATTTCCTTCCAACACTGCTTGACCGGTTGACCGAGCGCCCACGGGTGTTTCGAGCCGAGGATGGGTCGATACGCGTCATTGTAGATGGACACGTATTCGGGTCCCCACCAAAGGAGCAGCGGAAAACGATTGGCCAGGAGGAACCGGACCATCATTCGCAGCGCTGGAGACCATGCTTCGCTCGGCCCCACGGGCGTCTTCGACCAATCGAAGTCACGAATTCGTTGGGCCATTTCGCCATCGATTGGCAAGGTCTCGCCGTTGTTGATTTTCATGTCTGCCCATGGAACGACCGCGGTCGCGCAGCCGCTATTTGTCGTGCACTCGTTGACCCACCCCGAACGTTCGCGCGTTCTCGTTTATTAAGACGAACCGACCGCAACTTCAAGAGGTTTTCCCGGTTGATATGTCCCGCGAGACCAGGCTCGTATGTCGATGACGGATTTGAATGGTCGACGTGATTGCCGGAGCCGCTCGTTGGATTCCAGTCGAGTTTGCCGTGGGCCAGCGATGTGCTCGGATACAAGACCAGGGCTGGGCCGGGTCGCGCCTTTCGGAACCCATTGCCGCCTCGGGTGGCGATTGCGAAGCGATGACCGGAAAAATATCGTTCCGAAAAACAATATCTATTCGACGCCTCAAAACGGGGTGATCGCGGCGGCTCGTTCCCGCGTGAGGCGTACGGATTCGAGAAATGCGTAATCATCGCGCAAGGGTCCGAGCAGGGGGCATTTCTCGAGCCAATACAAGTCGACGAGAACGCTCGTGGCGGCGCTGCACAACGTTTCGAGCGCCAATTCTTGTTGTTTGGCGGCGAGCAAGGCTTCCGTCACCCATTGATACGTCGCCATCTTGAATCGGGGACTCACCGACGTCGGCAATTCCGACGGATAACGTGCCAAAGGTTTGATGGCATCGTCGTAACCTTGCACGACGGCAACATACATCTGGAAAAACACGTTGTTCGTTGCATTCGATGAAGCTTCGAGCACCAACAAAGATTGATCCAATGCTTCCGGGTCTTTGTGCCAAAGCGCATCGCGAATTCGCAGAACGACCGATGCTTGAAAACGGTCCGGGCGTTCGAGCGCTTCGAGACGTTGCAATGCTTCGATGGCTCCATTCCGATTGCCCGACAAGGAGCGAATGCGCGCGACGTTGCCCCAAGTCAGAGGTCGGGACGGGTCGAGCTGCGCCGCCAATTCCAGGTGTTCGAGCCCTTTTTTGATATGCCCGGCTTCACACTGCAACATACCGATGTATTCGTGCACCGCGGGGCACCCGGGCGCAAATTCGAGCGCACGTTTGAGCGACGCGGCGGCCGCGCGATAATCCCCTGAATTCGCGCGAAATGAACCTTCCGCCAGATGCGTCTCCGCAATGTGGTTCGCGTATGCGCCGGCTCGACTTACACTCGTCAATGCCCGATCGTACCAGGCTTGGCGATCGCCGAACATGTGGAGAAACCACGCCCGGGTACACGCGAATGCGTGTGCGGCGAGGGCCGGTCCGAAACTCGGGGCCAAGTCGACGGCCCTGTCCAAGAACGTGACGGCTTGCACCGTCGATTCCGGATCGGGATTGCGCAATTCTCGCCGCGCTTCCAAATACAAATCCACGGCTTCCGAGGGAACTTCGTCGGCATGCGCCATATTGACGATTTCAACGCGCATCTCTTCGGCGACTCGACGGACGACCGACTCTTGAAACTCAAAAATCTCCGACGTCCGACCATCGTACTGCAATGCCAATTTTTGCAATCCCGTCGATGTTTCAACGAGACGCACGGCGACTCGCACGCGATCGCCCATCGCTTGCACCGTTCCGTCGATGAGAACGGGAGCTCCCAGCGTTTGACCAATCGTTGCGGGATCCCGTGTCGTGCGAAATCGTTCGGTCGCTCCACTGCCGAAAACAAGCAAACCGCGAATGCGCGAAATGGCATCGACGAGTTCATCCGTCAAAACATCGGCCAGGTATTCGTGCTCCGCAGGACCTCGATAACGACATGGCAAAACGGCCAATTTTTGCGGCGGTGGAGGTGTCGACGGGACAGGCGGTGTAATGGGGGGAATCGTCACCTTGGGACTTGGCGGTTCGACGATCGGAACCGGAGGAATGGTTTTTCTTGGCGTTGCCGCCAAGGGGCCCGTTTTGTTGTGCGAAACCAACGTGGTATCGACATCGAGCGTGACATCGTCCGTTCCGGCGTGAATGGTATCGAGCACGGCGATGAACTCCGCCGCGGATGACGGACGCAAATCGGCGTCGATCGCCAAACAACTCATCAACAGCATTGCCAGGCGTGGAGGAACCTTGGCCAATTCTTGCGACAAACGCGCGGCAATGTGCTCCATCGGTCCTGACGGGCGCACGCCGAGGAGCATTTCATGAAAGACAACGCCGAGCGAATACAAGTCCGTTCGTTCGTCGATCAAACCATTCATCATTTGTTCCGGCGCCATGTAACTCATGGTGCCGATGATTCCGTCCGTCAAACCGCGATCATCGTACAAAAACCGCGCAATGCCGAAATCCGTCAATACAACACGCCCCGTCGAATCGATGAGCACGTTCGTAGGCTTTAGATCCCGATGAATGACGCCTACCGCATGAGCGGCGCTCAACGCCGTCGCCATGGTCCGCGCAATCTCGATGGCCCGATTGAGCGGCAAACTCATTTGATTTCGCAGAATCGTACGCAACGTCGGACCGTTGATGACCTCCATGGTCATGTACAGCTGTTGATCTTGTTCACCCAAATCATGCACACGAATGACGTTTGGATGGGTCACGCGTCGCGACAATCGAACCTCTTGCCGAAAACGAGTCATCACGTCAGAGCGCCCCTCAACGACGCCGCTGACCAACTTGAGCGCGACCTCTTCTCCCAACGTGAGGTCGATGGCGCGATACACGACCCCCATGCCTCCGCGCCCCAAAATCCCAACGATTCTGTAACGGTCTGCAAACAAAGCCCCGTCCGAAAGTTCGACGGAGTGCACAAGGTCGGACATGATCGCGCAAGATACTCCACCCGGCACCCGTTGAGAAGTGAATTTGTCGCATCGCGAGGTTGTCGCGTCGCCGGCACAACACCCCGCGGCATTTGTTTCGTTGGAACGTTGACGATGGCCACGCGCGTTTCCCGAGTGTGCAAGGCGCCGCCTCCAGATGGGGGCCCTTCGCCTCGTTGGCAACCCGGACGACCACCATGTCGTTATCGTTACGCCCGGACGAACCATTCTCGCCTTACCGCCACTCCGCCAAGGTGCCGATTCCACGTAACGGTTACTCGTGCCACTTGCACCGGTGCGAGCACCAGAAGCAACGATTTCCCGCCGAGCCGGCGTTGCCGCTCCTATCCCCAACACCCGCACAAGGTGCCGGCCACCGGCAAGCGTCGAGGATTCTGCCCGTCGTGTTTGGGTCGGCGGCAGTTTTGCCGACCGAGCGTTCGGGCCTGTGGCAGGCTCATGAAAGCCCTCGCCAGGGGCTCCGTTGCCTCGATTTTGCTTGGACAACCGACGTGCGAGGCATCGATATGGGTCGAGCTTCGCCAGGGGAAGCGACGGGCGGGGCAGTGGATGGCATTTCCCTTACTTGATCAAGCGACGGTCGAGGCGTCGACATGGGGTTGGCGTTACCAGGGGAAGCGACCGTCGAGGCACTGCGTGGGGGGATGGTTACTTGAACAAGCAATGGGGAGGCGTGGATGAGGGTTGGGCGTGGGTGGAGGGAGGGGCGATCGAGTGTCCTACTTTGAAGTGGGGGTTGTCCTCATACTGCATCTCCAAGGGGTCGCACGAGGGCATTGCGGTAGCTCGGCATGCTCTCTATGCGATGCGCGAGGTATCATGCATTGTTTTGGCGCCAGACGAACGTTGGACCGATGAAGACGCAGGCGAGCAATACGCCGCATTTCAAAAGGTTCACGAGAATTCGAAGAATGTCCATGACATCCCAAAAAGAGGCTGAGATCACCTCGCCGCTCAGAACGTGAAGATTGACAATCAACCAGGCGCCGGCCAGAATTCGACTCCCTTGATCCAGGAAACTGCGCGGAATGAGGACGTCGAACAAGAGCTTGAGTCCAAAGGTGCCCCCCATCAGGGCCGCAAATGCCGGCAGCGGTGAATCGACACGCGGTTTACCAAGCGCATAACCGGCATTGGGATCAATCATCCCGAGCGATAGTTTGTGCGTCAAATCAAAAAGGATCCACGCTCCAAATAAGACGGCAATCGCCGTGCCCACCACGTTGTTTACTCGGCGAAGAACCGCCGGTTCAGCATATTCTTGTCGTTTGACGTGCCGCACACCGGCGATGATGAATACGACGATTTCAATGATCACGGCCGACATGAGCCACGGGAAGATTCCCAAAGCCACGATATTGTTGGCATCGCTCCAGTCGCGAATCTTTCCTTCGGTCGGCGCATGGTATGAAGGCAATAGAATGAAGCGACCGAGGGCAACCACGACAAATGGAGCAATGGTGCAAACGAGACGAACCAATACGTGGGGTGGTTTCACAGGTTGCGATGGGACAGTGTGCATCACGTTGGACATGTTGTGTCGGCGGGTTCGTGGTGGATCACGGTTTTTTCCCGAAGGAGGGGTCGAAGCGTTCCGAACCGGGACCGTAATCCTTCTCAAGCCACGCCAAGAACTGCCCGTGTTCACGCCAATACCCACTTGTCAAATCATCGTAAAATTCTTGGCCTTCATTACGCAGCGCTTGAAGCCGCGCCTCAATGACTCCGGGCGATTTCAGCCACTCCGGATGTTTGAGTTCCTTATCAATATCCACCAAATCACGCAAGCGCTTGACCAACCGAGCATGGACTTCTTCTGGTGATACCTCCCGCATCTGAGCAATGGCGGTGGCCAGGTCGGTCCGAAGCTCGCCCGTGGGTTGATCGACCCACATCGCAACGTTGCCGTGAAAATGGTAGGTCATGAACTGGGTCAACGAAATCGGCCGCTCATCAAACCCTACGTATTTCAGTGTGTCGAGCACTTCCCAATGACGCAAGACGCCTTCAATACGGGGTACGGTGCACTCAATGCTGTTGAGCAGACAACTGATGGCCGCCGCGGAAATCGACCCCCATGCTGATCGGCTGACAGATTGAACGAACGCGCAGCGGAAAGCGGAGCGTTCTTCGTGGGGTAACCGTAAAGCCGACGGTCCTTCGAGCATCAATTCGTCAAGCAAATACGCACGCCATTGGATATTGAGTCCCTCTGCTTTGGGATTGGCACTGATGGTGACCACCTTGGGGGAAATCATCGAATATCCCCCGCCCACCCAATGAGAAGTGCTTTCATCCATGAACACAACGGAACCAGGTGGAATCGGAATCAGTTTCGGTTCGGGAAAAGGGCGTCCTTCGGCGTAACACTTGGCCCATTTCTTCGCTTCAGCTTTCATTTTGCGCCGACACGTGGTCTTATCGCCGTACATGAAAGCGGGGAAAAACAATGCCGTGTCAGTGGAGTCGTGGTTCGTCACGGTTTTTTCCCGAAGGAAGGGTCGAAGTGTTCCGAACCGGGACCGTAGTTTTGCTCAAGCAATACCAGGAACCGCCCCAACTCGTGCATTGCTCCACTTGTCAAGTTATCATACCATTCTTGGCCATTATTACGGTATGCTCGAATCCCCGCCTCAATGACTCCAGGTGACTTCAACCACTCTGGATGTTTGAGATCCTTATCAATATCCGCCAAGTTACCCAAGCGTTTCACTACCCGCCGATAAACCTCTTCATCGGAAGCCTTCCGCATCTGAGCGATAGCTGTCGCGAGGTCGATCCGGATATTCCCGGTGGGTTGGTCGACCCACATCGCCACGTTGCCGTCAAAATTGTGAGTCATGAACGTGGTCAACGAAATGGGTCGCTCGCCAAAGTCAATGTATCTCAATGTATCGAGCGCGTCCCAATGCTGCAACACACCTTCGATACGTGGTGTGGTGAATTCAATGCTGCTCAAGACGCCTATTGAGGTTGCAGAAATCGCCGCCCACGGGAAACGCCAAAAGCGCGTGACAACCGCGTGACGAAAAGCGAGACAGGCTTCATGGCGTAGCTTCGGAATCAACTCCGCCTCGTAAAGCAAGTCCCTGAGCAAATACGCACGCCATTGGATATTGAGCCCCTCTCCTTTGGGATTGGCGCTGACGTTGACGACGTTAGGGGCAATCATCGAATACCCCCCCCCAACCCAATTGGAGTAGCCCTCATCAATGAACACCACAGATCCGGGCGGAATCGGAATCAGTTTCGGTTCGGGAAAAGGGCGTCCTTCCCCGTAACACTTGGCCCATTTCTTCGCTTCAGCTTTCATTTTGCGCCGACACGTCGTCTTGTCGCCGTACATGAAGGCGGGGAAAAGCAGGCTGTTCTGTGGTGTCGAGGCAGTCGCGTCGGTCATGACGTCGACGCCCTTCGCACAGTCGCATAACGCTGGCAAGTCAATTTGCCGTGGTGTTTTGCGGACCAGTCGTCGCAGGACGTGGCGTAGGTCCTGTGACAGGCGGGCGTGCATCCGTACCCAGCGATCGTGCATTGATTGGAGGTGGCGGTGAACGTGGTGGTAACCCACTTCCGGGACGCATCGTGGTGGGAGGTCGCGATATAGACACGGGTGACGGCGCGGGAATGGTTGCCGTTGGACGCCCCGGCAATGGAAGAGCACCTGGCTGCACCATTTTTCCTGGCGCCGAGAGACCAGGACTCAGGTAAATAATCGCGGCGTTGCCGATGACGCCAATGGCGAAGTCAGCCGCGACCTGCATCATGTACAGCCTCTTCGCACCGACTGCGTAAGCTTCGGAAAATTCCGCGCATTTTTCGGCGTACTGATCCTCGTCCGCGGCTGTCAAGTCGATCCATTTGAATCGACCTTCGCTGACGCCCTTCATGATTTCGGTTTCGTTGACCTCGTCATTGTCCAGCTTGGTCCAAGTGTACTGCACCACGCCCGGCGCGGTAGTATTCCAAACAAGGCGCCACCATCGCATGTCCAGGGTGAAGCGCACCCAGCGGTCACCAGCAAACAAGCTGCCGGGCTTAAGCTGTGTCGTCGCCGGCAGCGCGCGGTTGAGCGCCGCCATGTTTATCGCAAGGTCTTGCTGGGCTTTTTGCAACGAGCCTGGGCGGGAGGACTTGATCTCGAAGATGACGTTGAGTTTCAGATCCGTGATGTCAGGTCGGCGTAAAGCTTCGTCGGGACGAAGCAACTCTATTGTACCACGTGCCTCTTTCACGATCGTCGAGAGCGACACCGTATTGGTGAACACTTCGTGCTTAGGATACAGCGTCTTGTAATCCGTTCCGATGATATTGTGCGCGGCGATCCCCATGAACAAATTTTCGGGTTGGTTGCCCGGTTTTCCGTTGACTGTGTACCCGCCCGAGGGCCCACCTCCGCCACCTGCCGGCGCCGTTTGCCCCAAGAAACGCGCGTCCCGACGCACCTGCGGCGGCGGTGGAGGCTTACGCATCAGCGGCAAGAACTTCGCGACCTTGTCGTCGTGTGCGCCCCACAACGCCACTGAACGCACATAGTCCGCCAGCGTTTTTCCCGGCAGCAGCGGCATCTCCGTCGCCGCCCGCGTTTGTCCCAGCTCCTCACGCGCCTGGACCAACCGCTCCACCACTTCGTGCAATGCCCGCCCGAACTTCGCGATTTCCTGCGCGGTTACCGGCCTCCATCGATGCTCGAGATACGCTTTGCGGTACGCGTCTTCGCTCCGCTCGTCGACCTGCAACGCCAGCCATTGGTACACGACAATTCCCGGCTCCGTCGTGGCCCAGGTCAATTTCCACGGCACCATACCCTCGGCAAACCGCACACCGACTTCGCCGTGAAAGTCCGTGCCCAAGTGAAACTCCGGTACGCCGACCATGCCGTAGTTAATCAGCCGCAGAAGCCAATCGATTTTTTCTTTTCCCGCCGCCTGATGCGCCAGTCCCGGCGGAACCATTTCAAATACCGCGCGGCTTTGCACATCGACCAGATCGACCACGCGATCGGCCGCGAAATCCTCGTGCACATAAAGATTCCCGCCCGCTTCTCCAATAATCTCCGCAAGCTCATTTCGTTCCAGTGCCCGATAGCGAGGGTGCGTCGCGGCATATTGCTCGCGAAGGAGCCGCTGCGCGGCATACGCCAAATGGTATTCGCCGGGCCGAATGCTTGGTCCAATCGCCGCGGCATAAGGTTCGGGCCAACGCGCGTCCTCCAAAACGCCGGCCTTGTAGGACGAACGCCCCTGCATCGAAAACCCCATCAAATGCGCCGGCCGACGAGCATCCGTCGCCATTTCGGTACGCAGCAAATCTTGAAATGCCGCTGCATCAACGGATACGGTAAACACCGTACCGGACGCACAGCCGAGCATCAGCCAGGTCAAGCCGAGAATCGTCAGGACAACCGCGATGAAGCGAATGGTTTGGGCAATGAAACGTCGGGCAGCGTGCATCCGACGAGCGCATCAGGTGGGGTGGGACGTGTCAAGCTTGGGCCACGATGGGAAACGTATTCCTCGTGGCGAACAGCCTTCAAGAGTTCCTCGATAGCCTCATGACTTATGTGCACCGCATCGCAATCACGTTCCCGTAGGCGCAGCTGTGGGCGTGGGCGCATTGCCGGGAGTATTGCTTTCGGCTTTGATCACCACCCGCGTCAACAACGTCGGCAAATGCGTATCGACGTGCCTGCGCCCCCAGACCTCGACGCCGGCTTTGTACAAATCATCGTATCGGCGATTCAATTCGGTCCACAATCGATTGCGCACGATCGTATCCGCGGACGGCCCCGGTTTTTCGGGCGTCGCGCCTTTCGGCACCAATTGCCCCAGAAGCCATTGCCCATCGTCGGACAATCGTTGCAAAAATGCATCGGAGAATGGATGCTTGTTCGTCCAGGCTGCGGCATTGTCGCGAAACAATGCCACAATGGCCACGGCATCGTTGGCTTCGTCGACCGGTCCGCGATCGGCGCGAATGGCGCGCACTTTATCAGGGTCCAAAAGTCCCAATTCGGCAAAAATATCGAGCTGTCCCAAGGCCAAGCGTCGCGCGGGGCGTAAACTCGCTTGATGCGCGCGAATCTCGTGAGGACTGGCGGGTTTGAAGACTCGCTCGGCGGCAAACGAGACCGCCAACGCCAGCGAAGGGATTTCTTTCAATTGGGGCACCGAGACCAAGGGCAAAGCCTGAGCCACGCGGGCCCAATGCGGCGAGATGGCGTCGACGGCACGACGGGCATTGACGCGAACGATATCGGCGTCGGCATTCCAATGTTCCAATTCGGCGTCGGGGATGTTGGCAACCAGCGGCGCGAAATGGTCGAAAGCGGCGGCGGGATCGGTGGATTCAAAGGGTTGGCTGGGCATATCAACAATCTACTTTCCGGATGGTCGAGTTGTACGCCATCCCATCGCGGCACCTTACCCACGTTGTCCAGGTTCGAGCAAGGGCATTCGTCGCCTCGATTTTGCTTGGACAACCGACGTGCGCAGCGTCGATATGGGTCACGCTGTGCTTGGGGAAGCGACGGGCGGGGTGCCGGATGGAGTTTTGCTCACTTGATCAAGCGACGGTGGAGGCGTCGACATGGGGCCGGCGTTGCCAGGGGAAGCGACCGTCGAGGCACTGCGTGGGGGGATGGTTACTTGAACAAGCAATGGGCAGGCGTGGATGAGGGTTGGGCGCATAAGCGTTACGAAACGCTGGTGGCTGCAAGCCCGCGCGTGGTGAAAGAGGTTGTCTCATACCTCGCGCTCATCGTTCATCCCGCGACCCCGCGCTGGGTTAAAACCCAGCGCTATTCAATAAAATGTCCTCCACTGCCGTTCCGGACTGCGTTGTCGTTTTATGCCGCCAATGGTTTCATTCGAGAATGCCTTGGGCTTCACGATTCGCAAGCGAGCCATTCAACGGACAGTTAGGGCGCGGAGCGAACCCTCAATTCAAGGCGTGCGCTTTCAATCCCGCCTGCGCGCAAATCAACGGACTTGTACGCCACTTCTTTGCCCACAAGTCCCTGGCCGCGGCCTCAATTCCCCTTGCTCGCAATTCAACGGACGTGCTCTCGAAATAGATCCGGCGCCGGCCTCTTCTTGTTCGGCCTTGTGCTCGAGCGTCGGCTACTTTCGCAATCGAAGCCTGTAAAAGCCGAGGGTTGCTTCACTTCGTTGGTCCGCGAGCAATCGTTGGGCAACGAATGGATGTTGAGCGGTTGGCAGGGTAAACGTCACAACCGGTTCCATTTCGGCACGCGTGCGTAAGTCCTCGAGGATCGGGCGCTCCAACGATTGCGGCACCTTTCCTTCACGTATTTCGCACGGCACGAAACTTTGGAGGCTCGTCCCGATATAAATCAGCGCGTCGCGATGGAGTTCGGGATGGCCCAGAAAATCGTCAATGGTCGTCACGATGCCCGGACGCAGACCTCGACGGCTCATCGCATATTGATATTCCCCGCGGGGAAAATGAACCTCCACAGGATCGCGATCCTCATGCGCGCATTGAATATCCTGCAGAATCGCTGGAGCAATCACGAGCACGTCATGTTTCGGCAATGTCGGAAGGATCTTCGATAACGCGACCAGCTCGCGACCCACGGCCGTGTCTGTCCGCAAAAATAACCATGATTCGCGGGCCAACGGTATCGTGACCAAGCAAAGAATCGGAATGATTGCCGAGACCCAAGGACGTGCGCTCGCAAGGCAATACAGCATGATCCGGCCGGCTCCCAGCGAGGCCAATATCGCGAAAAAAAAGTGGATCGGATAATCATGAATGAACCTTCCCGGATACCCAATTTCGAGGTCCACCGTGAGACCCAGGGCCGCTCCCAGCGTTGCCATGCAGTACAGCAGCGGAAGCGCCTTTCGCTCGCGCGTGAGGGCTAAAGATATACCGCCGACAAGGGCCGCCCATTTCCAAAAAAAGCTCGTTCGCCGCGGATCGAGGTAAATTTGTCGCCAAACAACGGTTTTGAGGGTTTCGAAGGGTCCGAAGGTTATCGTGTACGCATTCTGCGCTGCCGAAGCAGCTTCGCACGCTTCGAAAAAGATGAATACCGCAAACAAAAGCAATCCCCCGAGCGAGATGACCAACGTGCTCGTGCGCGATCGCCAATGCAGCTTCCAATAATGCGCTGCGAGCACGGGAAATGGGAGCAACACAAACATGACGCGATTGGTCGAAATGGCGACAAACAACCAACCCAACGCAATCAGCGGCGTGATGGCTCGCGCATTCGATCGCTGCATGCACAAGGCAATTCGCACGCTCATCCAAAAGCAGGCCATTCCAAAAGACCAAAATGTCTCGGCGTAAGCCATACGGACAAAGGCCGGATGGACCACGACAAACGCAAGGGCCCCAAGCGCAAAGGCTCCACCGTGCCGCGCATGCTTTGTCGATTCGACCCACGTTCGAATGGATGAATAAAACAACAAACAGGCGAGGAGACAAAATGCCAAGCTCAACCGGTGCGCGGTGATGGACAAGGGCGGAAGCTCGCGCAAAATGACTCCATACACATGAAACACCATGGGGCTGAAGGCTCGCTTCGTATCCGCCGAGCATTCGGGATCCCGAGCGCAGTCCATGCGAGTGCCGTAGGTATTGTGGTCATGGGTAATCGTGGGCGACGCCAAAGTCAGCGCGAATATCGATAACAACGCCACCAGGCCCAATGCACCCCAGCTGAATCGATCGAAGTTTCGTGCGGACTTCGACCGAAATGCATCAATCCCAAAAATTGCCGTTGCGATGTTGAGGATGATAAAAAAGTACGCATCACCCATGGGCCCTCCTTATCGTCGAACATCCGGATACATCACGAGCACCATGAGGGACATTGCCAACAGGATTGGAATCACCTCATACACGGCGCTTCGGCGGATGGCTACACAAAAACATGCTGTACGACGTATCGGCGGCGTTTCGACGGACGAAAGCCGGGCCAACGACGGGCGTACGCGTCCGCCAACCAAATCGCATCCACAAACTTGGCCCGCCTCGCCGCCTTGTGCTGACCTTGCCCCGCAGGCATCATCGCGAGGGCAAACATGTTGGGCACGAGTGCACGAGGTACGGGCGGAGCGAACGTCGCTCGGCAAATCAAATCGTGGGTACGCGAAGTCTTCGATCCGGAGGGCGAAGCGACCATTCTCGTCTCCGAATTGACGTGCTCCGAACCGGGATGTCCGCCCATTGAAACGGTCATCGCGATCATGCGCGGACCCGGCTCGAGCGAAAAATACAAGATTCATCGCGCGTCGGCCGAAATCACCCGCAACGATATCGTCGCTCTGGCTGCGACAAACCACGAAAGCTGCGCATCATGACTGAAAAACGCGTCCCCGTGACGGTTCTGACGGGATACCTCGGCGCCGGAAAAACCACCCTGCTCAATCGGATCTTGTCCGAACAACACGGCAAACGTGTCGCCGTCATCGAAAATGAATTCGGTGAAGTGGGCATCGACAACGACCTCGTTTTGAACGCCGACGAGGAAATCTTCGAGATGAACAACGGGTGCATTTGTTGTACCGTACGCGGCGATTTGATCCGCATCCTCGGGGGCCTGCTACGGCGCAAAGGCCAATTCGATTATATCTTGATCGAAACGACGGGTTTGGCCGATCCCGCGCCCGTCTTGCAAACGTTTTTCGCGGACGACGAAATCAAAGAAGCTACCGCCCTCGATGCCCTCGTCACCGTCGTCGATGCGCGGCATGTCGCATTGCACCTGAACGACAGCACCGAGTGCCAAGAACAAATCGCTTTCGCTGACGTCATTTTGCTCAACAAAACCGACCTCGTCGATGCGGATGCCCTGGACGACCTCGAAAAACGCATTCGCGGCCTCAATCGCTTCGCCAAAATCGTGCGGACCGAACGATGCTCCTTGCCCATTGCCGAGATTCTGGACATCGGCGCCTTCGATCTGGAACGAGCGCTCGATATCGATCCGGCCTTCTTATCGGAAACTGCGCACGAACACGATGCGACCGTCACGTCCGTCGGTTTTCAAGTTTCCGGCGAAATGGATGAAACGCGGCTCGAAGAGTTCATGCGCACGTTATTGCGGGAACGCGGCGTCGACATTTTCCGCATGAAAGGCATTCTGAGCGTCAAAGGTAAAGAAGAACGCCTCGTTTTGCAAGGCGTCCACATGCTTCTCGAAGGCGCATTGGGAAGGCCCTGGGGCAGCGCGGAGCGCAGCAACAAATTGGTGTTCATCGGAAAAAACCTGAACCGTGAGGCGCTGGAATCCGGCTTCCGAGCGTGTTTGTCATGAACGTCGGCGGCGCCAATTTGCGGTTGACCTCGGTCCCGAGCGAAGCGCTATCGGTCGTGGCGATACGTGGTCGCGAGACGTTATCAAAACCTTATCGATTCGATATCGATGTCCGTTCGGATATCGATTTGCTGGCATTGGATCCGACGCTGCTGGGCTCGGCGGCCACGTTGATGTGGTCGTCGGACGCCGCAATGCCCGTCTTGACGCAGGGAATCGTGTCGGCGATCAGCGCCAAAGGTATCGATCGGCAAAACAAACGCGCGTTCACCTTGCGTTTGTCGCCGCGATCGGTGTTGCTCGAACGACGGAAGAATTCGCGCATATTTCAGAACATGTCGGTCGTCGACGTGGTCAATCAAATCCTCGATGCGCACGCCATCCCCAAATTGTGGACGCTGGCCAAAACGTATCCCGTCCGCAGCTATTGCGTCCAATATCAAGAAACCGATGCCGAATTCGTCGCCCGGATCTGCGCCGAAGCAGGCATCTTTTATTACTTTCTCCAGCCGACCCTCGACGACGTCGCCGGCGCGGATGGGCCGGACAAACTTAGCGAACATTTGGTTTTCGCCGATGACGTGCGTCATTATCGACCGATCTTGGGCGGCGCCGCGGAGTCCGCGTCGACGAATGCCGCACCCAAGGTTCCTTATATGCAGGCGCAAGGCGGCGGGGCTTTGGGCGGCGGCGAATACATCAAGGATTTCGAATATCGCCGCGTGATCAAGCCGCAATCGGTCAGCCTGCGCGATTACGACTTCACGCGTCCCATGCTCGAATTGAATGCGACGCTGCACAAAGAGGAAGAAGAGGACGCGGCCAAAAAGAAATTGCTCGGCGAAGCGTCGGCGCAATCGTTCGGATCCCTCGAGGTTTACGAGCACCATGCGGAATATGGTGAGACCGACGTCTCGCCCGCGTATGCGGATATGTTGCTCGAAGGCTACCGGGCGCGAGCGATCGTGGCGCGCGGAACGGGTACGTGCCGAAGGCTTTCACCGGGATATCGGTTTGGCTTGGAACATCACCCCGTGGAAGACTTGGACGGGCGCGAATTCACCGTGACCAAAGTTGAGCACACGTATTCGTTCAAAGACGACGTTGAAGCATATTCGAATTCCTTTTCGTGCGTCCCCGCGGCGGTCGTCGTTCGGCCGAAGCGTAAAAATCGCACATTGTCCCAGGTGCTCGAAACAGCCGAGGTCGTCGGACCTGCGGGGGAACAGATTCATACCGATGCGTACGGGCGGATCAAAGTGCAATTTCATTGGGATCGCGAAGGCGTGAAAAACGAGCACAGTTCGTGTTTCATTCGCGTTGCGCAGCCGTGGGCGGGGGCGTCTTGGGGGACGCAATTCATTCCGCGGATCGGCGATGAAGTGCTCGTGAGCTTTTTGGGCGGCGACGAAGATCGGCCCATGGTCACGGGCAGCGTTTACAATGCGACGCATCCGCCGCCGTTTCCGTTGCCCATTGCGAAGACGAAAAGTGGAATCAAAACGCACTCGGTGGGCGGCGCGGGATCGAATGAATTGTCGTTCGAAGATACGAAAGGCGCCGAAGTCGTTCTTTTGCGGTCCGAGCGCACGTTACGAGAAGTCGCGGGTGCCGATCATTTCGTGGATGTGGCCGGTGAGCAGACGACGAATGTTGTTGAATCCCAAAGCGTTTCCGTCGGGCGTGAGCGGAGTGTGCGTGTCGACGGGGACGAGACGCATAGCATTGGAGGAGCGTCGCTCGTGAATGTCGGAGCTGATCAGCGCCTCACCATTGGTGGTCGTCGTGTGCAGACCGTCGCGGGCAATGATTCGCTTCAGGCCGAAGGAATGCAGATCCATAGCCAGGGGCATTATTCATTGAATGTCGACGGAGTAGCCGTTACTTCGGTCGGTTCCGAAGAAGAACCCGGCGCGCTGTCGACGAACGTGTATGGAAGCTCGACCCACGATGCCTCCGAAATGTACACGATTCGTTCGGATACTCGTATTCGTCTCGAAACGGGGGACACTTCGCTGACATTGACGGAGGATACCCTGCGCATCGATGCCAAAAAAATCGTCATTCATGCGCGCGAACAACTCACGTTGCTTGGTGATGGTCCGGGAATCGAGCTGGGTCGGGATGTCGAAGTCTTGGCCGATAAGATTCGGATGTTTTCCCAAGGAGGATCCGTCGAGCTCGATGCCGAAGCGGCGCACGTCGATGGTCCTTTGGTCAAACTGAATTGCGGTGCCGGTCAAAAGCCGGAGATCAGCGACGACGTCGACGACTCGAAAACAAAGGTTTTCCGGTGGCGATGTTTGGACGAACAGCTGAAACCATATAAGAGCAAAACATATCGATTGATGACGCAGGGGTATCGCACGCGCGGAACCACCGATGCCGACGGCATCATCGAATGCGACATTCCGATCGACGCGGTTTCAGCGCAGATCGTTTTGTGGAAAGGCGCATTTCCACAAGGCGAGCGCCTGACGTATACGATTCGTTTGGGCAAATTGCCCGCGGCGACGGATGTGTACGGTGCATTGTTGCGATTGCGAAACCTCGGATATTATGCGGGCGCCGACTCGGACGAATCCACCGCGGAATTTGCCGCCGCGGTCGCCGAATTTCAGACGGATCACGGACTTTCGGTTTCGGGGGAAATCGACGCGGATACGGCGGACAAACTCGAGGAGGTGCATCCATGAAAAAGGATTCCTTCAAAAACGATCCGGTCGTCAAGCGGCTCGAGCAAGCGAAGCGGGTCGCATTCCACGAGGTGCAGCTCAAGAGTGCCGGTAATGGCCGTACGTTGACAGGTGACGAGCTGAAGAAATGGTTGCAGCCCTTGATGCACGACCATTATTCAAATGAAGACTTCGCCGCGCGTGTGCATTATCGTTTCGATACGCAGTTGCCGATTCCCGTGCCTATGATTCGGGGCACCTCGGGCACCGTGTCGCCGCAAGAAATCTCGTTCGTGTATCTCGACGTGGGCGCATGGGTCGGCAGCGCCAGTGGGCCTTGGGGAAAAGCGGGAAAAATCCAACGGGATTTCGGCGTTATTTGTGGCCCGCTCGTTTTGTTGTGTTCATTCACCTATGCGCACAAAGGTTCGTCCTGTCCTGCCTGGACCAAAGCCGACAAGACCAAAGAGCCCTTCAAGAGCGTTAACGCGCTCCTTCAAAAATTGCCCACGGAATCGACGGACTTGGGTGAAGTCGTCGTGCGCGATATGGAGCACGCATCGGCAGCCAATCCGCGTTGGCCGGAAAATCCCGACGATTGGGTGATTCACGTCGTCGTGGGGGATATGCACATTCCAGTCGTCGATAGAAAAATTCAAACGTACGGCGGTGCGGCAAAAAGAAGCAAAGAATTGGATCCGCAAACCGATGCGGAAACGGGCGTGGTGACGACCGAGATCCCGGCGCGCGTGCCCCGTCTCGGACGCGTCGATATTCGACCCTTGGAAGATCTCGTCAAATTGCTCGTGGGACCGAATGATGAGGATGGAACGGCGGGATTGCGAAAACTCGTCGAGCTTGTTTCACCGCTTGCTCAGGCGACGGTGGTTCGAGCATTCCGCGACGAGGAACTCACGACGCGCGAAAAGCTCGAATTGGCGCTCGAATCCCCCGCGCTCGTTCAGCTCGTTGCGCGAGCACTGGGAATAGGTTTGTCGGCCGCCGCTGCGCTGATTGAAGAATCGTGGCGACGGGGCGATTGGGACGGTGTCAAAGACGGCACGATGAAGGTGGAAGAGGCGGAGCGTTGGTACGAGTATTATCGCACGCCAAAAGAGGGGAAACCCGCGGATATTTTCGAGGGAGCCGGCGTTCATTTCTTGCAGTTCATGAATGGAATTGCCGCTTATGTGGACAAACAGGGCGACCATTTGCCGGTGAAATTCCTCCAGCTCGGCGACATGCTGGATTTCTGGGTTGGATTCAGCTGCCATTACGAACCTTCCGCGGACGCACATACGCCCTTGCACAAGGTTCACGAGCACGGCGAGCGCATGGTGAAGACCTGGGCGGCGAATTTATTCGGCAACACCGACCAGGGCATTTTGGTGGCCAATGCCATTCAAGTCGCCGAAAAAAAACATCTCGGCCCGGTCTATCTCTACGGCAACCACGACAATTATCTCGGGGCAAAGTTTTCCGTGTCCTATCCCATGCAAGGACAAAAAACGCCCGTGCGTCTGGCCAAACGAAAAGCCAAGTATCACGAGCAGGGGCTCTTCATGGAGCACGGACATCAATGGGAGCCCTCCAATGCCGACAGCAAAGGCCTCGATCCGTTGGTGTCGCGGTACCTCCTCGGCACATCTTCACCGCTCGGTATGCTCGTGACCCAAGCCGCTTTCATTCGTTCGGGCCCCGTCCGCCGCTTCGAGGGCCAAGCGGCGGGGCTCGTCGCCGAATTTACCGGAACCTACGGGCAACGAATGGACCAAATCGTCGGGGCGGCTCGTCGATTTTGGGAACACAGCGGCGATTTTTATTGCTACGTCATGGGACATACGCATAGCGCCTGCCTCAGCCAAATCGTTTTATCGACCAAATACGACGGAACGCTGATAGCTTTCCGCAAAGAGCGCGAAAATGATCCGCGCACGCGCCTTGTTTTCACCACCGACGGCATCGAAATCAAAGACGACGTGCACGTCAAATTCCGGCAATACAACGCCGCCGAAGTTCGTGTCGATTGGATGGAGATGCTCGGCGCCAAAGAACACGAATGGGTGAGCCTCGAGGATCCCATGGCTCCCGTGCCCGGACATCTCGATCGCGCGGTCAAAGGATTGGCCATGGCCAACCACGCGGGTCCGCATGGCTATTCCACATTTCAGGCGCCTCCCGGCTTGTATGTCGCCCGGTTTTACCTCTCCCGCGAAGCGACCGATCCATTTCGAGAAACACGAAATCGCATTGCGGTGGCAGGCATTTCCATTGAAGGCGGCGAACCCAATAAAAATGGAGTTCCCGTATTCGAATTCGACGGCAAAACATTCACGCGTCCGATTTTCCTGCGCTGGGCCTACGATCCCAAGCACTTCGACGACAGCGAGGCGTTTTTCGCGCTGTACCGCGAGCACGAGCCCATCGAATCGACGTCCATCTTGTCGAACAATCCCCCGCATCCCATCAACAAGTTCGTCGTTGTGCAACACAATGGCCCGATGTTCGGCCGGTATTGCCTCAGTCGGGCCCATCCGGTCTCTTGGGACTTCCACGAACGGACGAAAAAACCGATTGGTGTTTGGGTCGTTCGGGCCTTCATGGATCAAGCGGCGAAAAAACCGATTGGCATGGCCAAGTTCGAAGTGCGCGAGGCAAAACATGGCAAGTCACGGCGCCATCGCTGAATCATTCCGAATCGCTTTGCCCGATTCCGTCGGGGCATTGAGTGTATCGCCGGCGGACGAGAGAATCGCCGTGGCCACCTTGGCCGGGCCGGTATGGATGGTCGATCGCGTTTCAGGAAAATTGCTCCGACAAACCGAGGGGCACACGGGCGGCGCTCTCGCTGCGGCGTTTCATCCGACAGACGGAACGCTCGTCACGGCCGGTGAAGACGGCGCGATTCAATGGGTGAACGACGAAGGAAGTCGGCAGGTTCGTCCGGCAACACCGCGCTCGGCCGTGTCGCATCTGGCTTGGGATCCGAACGGTTCGGTGCTCGTTGCGGCAACAGGACGAACCCTGCTCGCGTACGATCACGACGGCCGCAAGCTTGGTCAATGCAGCGATTTTGCCAGCACAATCCTCTCGCTCGCGTATGCCGAGCCGTTGGGGGGGTTTTTGTCGGCGTGTTATGGCGGCGTGCATATCGTCGACGGTACGAACATGCAACGTGTCCGGTGCTTGTTCGCTCGCACATCGCTCTTGACGGCCGAAGCGAGCCCTTGCGGCCGGTTTGTCGCGGCGGGAGCGCAGGACCCCGTCGTTCGCGTCTGGGACTTGCACAATGACGACGAATGCGTGCACCTCGAAGGATATCGCGGGAAAATAAGTTTGCTGCAATGGGGCCGCGAGCAATCCATTTTGGCGACCGCCGCCGGACCTTCCGTCGTGTTGTGGTCCTTCGCAAGCGGCGATCCGCATGCGACACCTCACGTCGAGCTTTCTCCACATCCCGCGCGCGTGTTGGCGTTGGCTTTCTCCGAGGACGGTAAATCGTTGTGGACCGGCTGCGCCGATGGAACCTTGCGTCTATTTGATCTCACGGCAAGTCTGGAACCTGTATTTTCGGTGAATGTCGGGGCTCCGGTGCATCTGCTGCGCGTCCTGCCGCAATCGACCTTGGTGGCGACAACGGCGGGCACGTTGGCCGCATTCGGGCTTTCGCGGCGGAAACCTCGAAAACAAAGGAAACGCGAAGAACTGGTTCAGCCATGACGAACCTCACGTTCCTCGATTGCGGGGTTTGGCAGGGCGATGGCAAGTCCATTGCCGCCCGCCGTCCTTTCGCGGTGGCTCACGGACAAACGCTGGCCTTGTGCGAATATGCCGGCACGCAGCCCATGCAGCCTTGGCCGCTGGGAGACGCCGCGGACCTCGAAGCCATCCACCGACTGCTCGGTATTCTCGCCGGACCGATGCGTTTCGATGTGACCATTCGCGACGTTCGGCGCCTCGATGCGCCGCTATCCGATGCATTGTATATTTTCTTGCCCGAAATGCATTTGCCCCTGGTTCCTCGATTGCCGGACGTCGATCCCAAGATCGTTCCCGATCCGAACCAAGCCACGTGTGCGTGCCACGGGCCGGTGATCAAACGGCTGCTTTATGGAGCGCCCGAAGCCAAGAATCAGTATCGCGTCGTGGCCGCTCCCATCTCCAGAAACCCCAATGATTGGTTTTATTGGCTGGCGGAGATGCATCGCGCAGTCGCGGATGATTTGATCAAATTCCTCGATCGTTTGGCAAAAGTTCCCGCGCCCGACAAACTGCGCCTCGTGCAGCTCGGAGGCTTGGTCGAGGTTTGGCCGGGTTATCGATGCGCCGTGCAAAGCCTTGGTTGGGCGGCGTATGTCGAGCCGACGGTGGTGGCGGATCTTGGCCCGGAAAAACTATTGGCCGAATGGTCGGACAAAACCGTGACCACGAAACATCGCGACGCGGTCGAGCGGGCGCTCGTGTGGACGCGCAAAGGCGCGGTACTTCTGCACGCTTCCGAGCAACCGTCGTTGGAGCGGGCAGGGGAGTTTGTCGCGGAATTACGATCGGACGATGTCACGCGCACGCCTCCGATGGCTTTTCTCGCGTTGCGGGAACAAAAAGCGCGCCTCGTTGCGGCCAATGTCAAAGCCCCGGAAGGCCACGCGGCGCGAGCATTGTCACGAGCCGTAGTAAAGACGGCCGAACTCGGGGCGTCGTTGTACGTAACGAGCGGCGCGGGAGAGCCGTTTGTCTCGTCATTTCCGTTGCAAAAATTGTGGAACGTGTTGCATGGCTCCGAAATGCAAGAGTCCAATCGCCTGTCGTTATGACGATTATTTCGTCGGCGCAGCGTGCACCGAAATCACCGCATCGACCAAATCAATGACGATACGCGCATCGTCGAATTGAATCGCGTTGTCGTCGCCGGCTACGGCCGAATCGATTCGATTGCGTAAATCGGGACGAATCACGAGCCGCGCGCCTCCACAATTGCGACAAACCAATCCACCCAAAAGCGGATCCAAACACGAAGGCGCATCCGTCGGACACGCCCGTCCACAACGTACGCAACGATCGAGCACGAGCGCGAAGCCGATATCCGTGAGCATTCGCAATCCGCCCGTCGCCAACTGGGCATCCGGGTGACCACGTGAGGGATCATTCAAGGCATCGAGCAATTCATTGATGGTCGCAAAAAGTCCCGGTTCCCGGATCGCGGGCGGAGCGACCGTGCGTAACCAGCGTAATGCCCGACCGGCAGCTTCCATCGCGCCGAGCGATTCCACCAAATGAAGACGGGGATGAGCGATCGTCGTTTCGACGAGTAATGCCAGATCGGAATGGTCGCGTTCGTCCAGAGAAACCCGCAACAAATGCATAGGTTCCAAGGCTGGAATGCGTTTGGAAGATTTTCGTGCCGACCGAGCGACGGCGGAGAGGATCCCGCGGGCTTCCGTGAACAACGTGACGATCACGTCCGCTTCGCCTACGGGAACTCGCCGTACCAGCAGCGCTTCGGTGCGGAAGTTTTTCTTGGCAACCTGATTTCGACTGCGTTTCAGGTGTTTGACCCGGGTTTGTCGAAAGAAACACCCTGAAGTTCCGACAATTCCGGGGGCATATCGTGGCCACGCGGACGCATGACGATGCTGAGCGCCAGGGTGAACAGAATCAGGAGCAGTACGAAAGCAAAAGCCACGCCAAATCGCCGCGTTTGTGTTCCACGCATGGGCGAAGTCAATGGCAATGGAGTGACCACGGCAACACGGCGACTCGCGGTATACCGGGCCAAAACTTCTTCAACGGGAATGGAAACGGCGCGAGCATAAGCCCGGAGAAACCCTCGGACAAACACTTCGCCGGGAAGGTCATCGAAATGGTCCGCCTCGATCCGTTCGATGGCGGAAACGGGAATACGAGTGGCGCGGGAGACTTCCTCCACGCTCATGGCCCTTGTTTCGCGGGCATGTCTTAGATAGCGGCCAATCGACTCCATCCGAACTCACCCATTCAACTTCTTCGACAAACTCCCTTCGAACCGTCGCGGAGCATAACCGGTTTTTCCGCGATTGTCAGCTTTTTATTGAAGAGCTCCGAGTTCGGCAGTGCATCGTTTTCCCACTGCTGTCGTCGGGGCGGCATCACGGCACCTTTCCAGGTCCGCTCGAACCAGATCGCTGGATCCAGTTTTTACCGCTACGCGCGCTCGCGCGGCATACCCTTCTTGAAGCTGCTTGCACTCTTGTCTATCCGTTTCGAGTGCTTTCGTAAATGCTTCTTGTGCGAGAGAAAATTCTCCTTTCTTCTCAAATGCCAAACCTAGCCGGTAGTTTCCGACACAGAATCGAGGTTCCGCCGTCAAGGCTCGACGCAATGCGACAATCGCGTCGTCCGTATTTCCCCGCTCCAAATACGCCCAACCCAGGTTTCCCCAAGCCTTTTCGGGCGAACCATACAAGATATCTTCCGCAAGCGGTTTCAATACGGCCACAGCTTCATCGTACTTTTTTTCATGTACGAGAATAACGCCGAGGACATTTTTGGCGTCGCGCATTTCCGGTGCAGTTTCAAGGGCTTGGCGCGTGTGCTTTTCCGCTTCGCCAAAACGACAATCCGTCGACGATTCATCTTTGGCGCAAAATGCCAAGAGAATGACGGCCCCCAAATAATGCACCTCCGGATCCGTTTCGTCGATTTTCAACGACGCCTGCACGTGCCCGAGCGCTTCGCGCAAACTCCCCGCTTGAAAAGCCACCCGCGCCAAATCGTATTCCGCTCGCGCTTTCGGGTCCTCTTCCCCTCGAACCTGCGGCCCTCCACAAGCAAATCCCACGAACGATAACAAACACGCCACGGCAAACCGCTCGAGCTTTTCCCCGAGCACGCCTTCTTTTGCCGTGTGTTTTCGCCGTAGAATCATGAGCAGACGGTTTTTCCCGTTGGTTTGCAGCGCCAACCCCGAGGCCAATCTGCGAAGGCGGCGGGGGAAAACTGCGTACCCCACTCACGCGAATGCGTCAACCCGCAAAAACACCCGACCCGAAAAGAATCAGGATCTACTCGTATGAGCAGCCTTTCTCACGCAAAGAAATGAAAATCATGTATTGAATGAATCCGCTCGCTCGACCAATGCGCGAAAAATATGCGCTATGCCGTCAAGCCTCGGGTACTTCCGCGCCGAGTTCGTCTCGCTGCCCCAAAAGCCCAAAATACTTGCGTAATGCCTCGATACTCGGAATCTCGAGCTGCTCTTCCACAATCCGAACGTATTGGCCATCGCGAAGCTTCTGCACATTTCGCTTCAGTGTGTCCACATCCAATCCCACCTGCGCCGCAAGCTCCATCGGTGAAATCGAAAACGTTGCGGTGTTGCTCCCAGGCTCGCGCACTCGCCGCGCATACTCCAGAAGCGCACGCACGACCTTGGACTGAATGTCTGTATGTAGACTCACTTCCAGCTGATGCTCGGCATCGCGAAGCCGGCGCACGAGCTGCTTGACAACCCGCGAAGCAATCGTCGCGTTGTGCTCGAGCAAGTGCTGAAGCGTCGCTTGATCAATCACCAGCGCCATGACCGGCGACAACGCAACCGCCGTCGACGTTCGCTCGGAACCTTCGAGCAACGCGGATTCGCCGAACAAATCTCCCGGCTTGCACACCAAAATACTCCGCTCCGAACCGCGGATTTTCTTGATCAACCGCACCCGGCCTTCTTCCAGCAAATACGCATCCGTCGCCGGATCCCCCTCGCTGAAAAGAATCTCGCCAGCCTCGAATCTGCGGCCAAAACGCGCATGAAGCGCATCGGCAGGCTCAGCCTGTTCGTGTTCGGTGTCGGGCGAAGCGTCCATCGCAACCTCGCATCTTACAACGACCCGGCTCCTTCCGATACCGCGGCGTGGAGATCACGTTCACGAAATGTGGCCGGCACCCTCGACCGGCACTGCCGCAACCATCGGCTTCGCATCCGGCGGCCGCACGTAACTCGGCTCCAGCAACCCTGGATCAAACGCCTCCGCTCGACGTTCTTCTGACGCGAAGCGTCGCCGACCCACGCGCCCGACCGCCACCGCATCCGGCAAATCAAAAGATGTCCCGCGTACCACGACCGCCCCCAAATCCGCATCGAGGAGAGCGGCTTCTCCAACCACACAAATCCCAACGTTATCCTGAAGAAACCGTGACAATTCCTCCCGCACGAGACGCGCCGCTTCCGCCGTCGGGACGTGCACCGGTGTCCAACGCGTTTGACCCGATGCGTCATAAACGGCCAGGAAAAATTCCTGCTTCTTGGCATCGATGACGGTCGCGACAAGGTCTCGAGGCTTGGCCGCCCCTTGGACGAACGCAGCGTCGGCCATGGCCTCCAGAGACCCGACACCCACCAAAGGCACGCCTAGACCCAGCGCAAGGCCCTTCGCCGAGGCAACTCCAACGCGCACGCCGGTGAACGAACCCGGGCCGATGTCACACGCGATGAGCTCGATGTCCGAACGTTGCACACGCGCCGCGTCCAGGGCTTCCGTGACCGCTGAGAAAATGCGTTCCGCGTGGCCTCCGAGGTCCGCGTAGTTGCTTACGCCGAGGACACGATCGTCTTCGAGGATGGCTGCGCTGCCGCGATGTGTCGACGTGGAGAGGGCGAGGACCTTCATGATACTTTCATGCCACCGGGAACGAGTCGCAGGAAGCGTTGTCCTGTTCGAGGCGCTGAATCGTCAGCGATCCAAAGGCAGGGCAACATGGCAAAAGGTGCCAAGGTGATGCGTACGGCGGTTGTGTTGTCGATTCTCGCACACGCGTCGTTGATCGGTGCAGCCGGTTTGCGCAAACAACCGCCCGTCCCCGAAGAACCTCCGCCCGTTGCCGATGTTTGGGCCGGAACAACGTCGCTTCCGGTCGGTTCGGAAGAACTCGTCGATGTCGATACGCTCGGCGGTTCGGCCCCGCAAACGCCCCCCGCGCCTACGCCCACACCCGCGATGCCTTCAGGCGCGGACGCACAAGACGAAGCTCCCGTCGAAGCGCCCAAGCCGCCGGTCGTTCCTGAAAAACCCGTCCCGAAAGACAAACCCGCGGTCGAAAAGCCCGCGCAAAAAGCTCCTGCCAAAGCCCCGGAAACTCCCAAACCGCAAGCCGAAAAGCCGGAAAAAGAAGAGCATAAGGCAGCCGACAAGCACCCCGAGTCGACGTCTGAAAAACCGGACCCGCAACCCGAACCGAACGATCCGAAAGACCCTGCGTCAGCTGATCGGGACAAACCAACCGCGCCGGACAAACCCGTTGCGCAGGACGAACCGGCGCCCGAACCCGAGAAAAAACCGGCCAAAACAGCGAAACACGCCAAGCCCACCGCGCCCGTGCCGGCGTCTGCGGCAAGCGCCGAAGCGGCTCCCGATGCGAGCGCCAAAGCGCCCGGTGGAGGATCGTTCGGCGCTGAAGGAGCCCCGTCCGTGCGCGACTTGGGCCGCGCCTTCACGCGAGCGCTTCCGCCTGCCTGCGACAGCGACAAAACATGGGCGACGCTGCCTGCGGGAAGCGCCGGCGCCGTCGAAGTCGTCGTCAACATCAGCGACGAAGGACGCATCACGGGCTTCGAACCGATCACGAAAGACCCTCCGCGCCACCTGACGAACGCCGTCAAACGAACGCTCGCGCTTTTGCAAGGCGGCGTGTTTGCCATCGCCGGCGGATCGGTCACCGCCGGTCAACAAGTGCTGCGTTTGTCCGTGGAGCTGAGCGACACGACGGTCAGTGAAGAAGACGCGAGCGGCGCGGCGGCGTTTGGTCTTGCCTCACGTTGGGAAGGCAAAAAAGGCGTCGCCTCGTTCACCCAAATGAGCGGACGGCACGTGGAGATCACGGTCGAGTTTGTCCGCGTGTTGCCTCCGAAGCCTTGAGAGGCTGGTTCACGAAGTACGGGCCGGTTAAACGGACGTCCTTTCGCTCTCGCAGACAAAATGGGGGTATGGGGGGCGAAGCGAGCGTCGCCGTCTGGCCGCAGGCCAGCTGGCGGTCAGGGAGCGAAGCCCCCCATCACAAACAAAACTCTTCGCGGAGCGCCCTTGTTAGGGCGCGGAGCGAACGTTCAAATCAAGGCGTACGCTTGCAATTCTCTGGCCCCCAAACCCCCCATTTTCATCGGGCGCAGGTGCTACGGTTGTGCCCATGGCTGGAAAGGCAGCACCGAGTTGCCCGATGTGTGGGCGAGCTGTGGAGACATCCGTCGCCAACAAGTCCCGTCCGTTTTGCTCACCCCGTTGCAAACTCGCCGATCTCGATCGTTGGCTCAGTGGGTCCTATCGAGTTCCCGGTCCGCCCGTGGAATCGAGCGGCATGGAGTATTTGGGCGGGGGCGGTGAAGGGTACGACATCGAGGCATCGTTTGAACACAAAGGAGATGACGAACCGTGAAACTCGCGCGCACTTTGCTTACGGCTGCATTCACTTTGTCCACGACGTTCGCTTTGGCCTCGACGGCATCCGCCCAAGGGCTCGCGCCGCCTGCTCCGATGGCGGCGGACGAACGCGAAGAAGAATCCGAGACGGAAAAAGAGCTCGATAACTCGCAGAAGAGTGACTCGAAGCGGGGCCTCGAATGGCTCTACGTCGACGTGCAGGGCGGTTGGCAAATCGTTGGACTTCGAACGTTCAATTTGGATGAGCAGAACTTCACGGCGGACTTCGTAAAGACGGAACAACAAGGGTTCGTCGCGGGACTTGGAGTGGGCGTTCGCCTTATTTTCCTGACGTTTGGAGCTCGAGCGCGGGTGGGTTTGTTCGAGTCTTGGGACTTGTTCAGCGTCGGTGGGGAGATCGGAACGCGTTTGCCCTTCGGGAACCTCGAGCCGCACTTCAACCTGGGCGGCGGTTACACGGCGCTCGGGAGTTTCAAGGGTTCGATCGAGAACGGCGCGGTGCAAAAGGCGCTCGACAACACGAGTATCGCCGGATTTTACATACGTGCCGGAGCGGGCGTCGACTACTACATCACGCCGACGTTTTCGATTGGCGCGGTGGCGAACTTCGAGGTGCTCGGTTTGACACGACCCGGCCTCGACCCGTCGAAGATTGCGGCAATCAAATCTGATGGGGGTCTCAACGAAGTGCAAAAGAAGAAGGCGGATCTACTCGCGTTCGAGGGGACGAGTTACGGTGCTGCCGGCACGGCGATGGGAGTCGTGGGGATTCATTTCTGAGCCTTGTTCGCTGCAAAGATCCTTGTCGGACTGCTTGTCGTCCTTGCGCCGCCGGCGTTGTACGCGAGCATTTTGTCTCGAGGTGCGCTCAAGCCGTCGAGTCCTCGATCGGTGGTGCTCACGTTCGTGCTCGGCGTCATCGGGTTTGTTCCGGCGTACTTTCTCGATGGCGCCGTCGCGACCAACTTGGGTGTCCGCAAGGTCGACGTCGGGACAAACCTTGCGGCGGCGCTCGTATATGCGTTCCTCGTCGCCGCGCCGATTGAAGAGGGGCTCAAGGTTGGCGCGGCGGGACCCGTGTGGCGATGGCGCCTCGGGCGACATCGCCCGATCGATGGAATCACGTACGCGAGTGCTTCGGCGCTGGGGTTCGTCACGGCACACAACGTTACGCTTCTGTATCAAAATCCCTTCACGTGGCTCGATCCGTTGCGCGCGTTCTTGATGGCTCTGGCGGCTCCGTGCATCGCGTCGACGTGGGGTTTGTCGCTGGGCCGCGCGCACAAGGCGCCGATGGGCGGATGGTGGTTCCGCGGCGCGTGGATTTTCGCGGCGTTCGGTTCGGCCACGACGCATCACGTGCTGTTCGCGCGCGGCACATCCGGCATGTTCGCGATGCTCGCGGTGTACATCGTCGCGGGCACGATCGCCGTGTTCGGGGCGCGAGACTTGTTGCATCGCGAGATGGCCAAGCCGGTTGCTCCTCGCAAACCGCGCATCTCGATCCCAGCGCCGTCGATTCGATCACTTCGCGAAGCGTTACGCAAGTCGGAACGTCCGATATCGCTGTTGTGGATCTTGGGTGGAGCGCTCGTGATGGTGGGCGTCACGATTTCGTCGATCGTGGGCGCGGTGCTCCTCGGAGCGAAGATGGGCGTTGATTTCGGCGCGGTGGCTCGGGAAAATTCGCAAAGCACGTCGACGGTGCCGATCTTGCTCTTGGGGATCGCAGCGCTCGTCGCGTTTCCGTTCGCGGGATGGATCACGGCGCGAGCGTCGTTGGCGCAGAGCGTTCTCGGACCGGCGATCAGCGCGTTTTTGGCGATCGGCGGCGGGGTCGTGTTGCTCGGACTTGCGGCACCGGTTGCGGTCGTGATCGGCATCGCGTGTGCGCCTGTCGCGTTCGCGCTCGCGTGTGCCGGTGCGTGGTTCGGATTGGACAAACCGGCGTGAGAACGGGCTTCTGATTGAAGAGACCATCTCGAAACGCAACCCGTTTGTCGTCACGCAACCACGCGTGGGGTTAAAACCCCACGCTACACAAAACGAAGTCCGCACAAGTGCGGACTGTGCATCGTCGATCATGTCTGATCTCGCCTTTCACGCCGTAAAAAAAGCACGGAACGTGAATGGCCGCAGCGGATCTGAATCAGCCTGCGTAGTCCCCCGTGAGGGGGACTTCGTCTTGTGTAGCCCCGGGTTTTAACCCGGGGCGTTGCGCGAGACAAACGTTGTTGTTCGCATTGTGAAGATGTCGTCAACCCAAGGCGTTGCGCGAGACAAACGTTGTTGTTCGCATTGTGAAGATGTCGTCAACCCAAGGCGTTGCGCGGGACAAACGTTGTTGTTCGCATTGTGAAGACGTCGTCAGTTCGCGATGCTTTTCAGCTCTTCGTCGAGTTGTTCGAGGAGCTCTTTCGCGCGTGCGGAGACCGTCTTGGGCACGGCGACTTGCACGATGACTTGCAGCGATCCGCGTCCCCGTCCATCGACCCGCGGCATCCCGTGACCGCGCACGGTGATCACGTCACCCGGTTGCGAACCGGCGGGAACGTCGACGTTCACGACGCTGTCGTCGGGCAGCGTCAGATCGACTTGACCGCCCAACGCAGCCTTGGAGTAGGGCATCACGTGACGTGTGACGAGGTCCGATTCGTGGCGTTCGAAGTTCTCGTCTTGCGCCAGATCGACATCCACGTAGAGGTCGCCGGAGGGGCCGCCTTGCGTGCCCGCCATGCCTTGTCCGGGCACGCGCAAACGTTGTCCCGCATCGATGCCGGCGGGAAACGTCACGACGACTTTGCGACTCTTTTCGACCGCGCCTTGGCCGTTGCACGAAGCGCACGGTGTGGTGATCGTCGTGCCTTCACCGCGACAAGCGGGGCACGTCTGTGTGAACATGACAAACCCGCGCGAAGTGGCGACTTGGCCTTGTCCGTTGCAGGTTCCGCAGGTTTTTCGTTTGGAACCCGGTTTGGCGCCGCTGCCTGAACAGTCGTCGCATTGAACGGGCGTGCGCAGCGTGACTTCGCGTTTCGTTCCGGTCATCGCTTCGCGCAACGACAAACGTTGTTCGACACGAAGGTCTTGTCCGCGTGAAGGTCCGTTGCGGCGACGTTGTCCGCCCCCGCCAAACCCACCGCCTCCGCCAAACCCACCAAAAAGCTCGGAGAAAATGTCTTGGAAGTGCGTGAAGATGTCGCCCTGACCCATGTCGGGCATGCCTTCCATCCCCGCATGGCCAAACCGATCGTACCGAGCTCGCTTCTGATCGTCCGACAGAACCTGGTACGCCTCGGTCGCTTCTTTGAACCGGGCTTCCGCTTCTTTGTCGCCGGGATTTCGGTCCGGGTGATTCTTGAGCGCCGCGGCCCTGTATGCCTTCCGAAGCTCGTCTGAAGACGCTTCTTTGGACACCCCGAGAACTTCGTAATAATCCCGTTTTTGACTCATGATCGCTGGGAAAAAATGGCCTCGGAAAGGGGTCGAGGCGCGGAGACGATAAGCAGCTTCGCCGTCCTGTCAACGACAGCACGACGGGTCGGTGAACATAGGTTGAGACCCGGGACGTAACTCAGGTCTTCAAGCTCATCTCAAGGGGGTATGGGGGGCGAAGCGAGCGTCGCCGTCTGGCCGTAGGCCACCCGGCGGTCAGCGAGCAAAGCCCCCCATCACAAACAAAACTCTTCGCGGAGGGCGCTTGTTAGCGCCCGGAGCGAACGTTCAAATCAAGGCGTGCGGTCTCATTCCGATCGCGCACATCACCGTCTCGAGGGTTTCTCACTGTCCGCGACGTTGGAACGCGGGCGTATCCCAATCCGCATCGAGCGGCGGGACGAACGTGGAACGTTCACGCGGGTTCGAACCCGACGAGAGCGACGCCGGCGCTGCTTGAGGCGGCGGCGTGCGACGCACGGTGTACGCAGGCTCTTCGCGTTGCGGCTCGCGTTGCGGCGGCGTGCGTTGCGTCGGCTGCGCGGGCATCGAACGAGGGCTCGGGCTCGCGAGGGCATTCGACAGCGGGCTGGCGGCCAGCGAAGGCGCCGTCGAAACAGCCGTCGCATGATGCGCACGATTGCCCGTCGTCAGCGTGGACTGTGCGAGCTGCGCGGCGTCTTGTCCCGCAAGCTCGAAGCCCGTCGCGATGACCGTGACCTTGATCATGTCGCCCATCGTCTCGTCGATCGTCGCGCCGAAGATGATGTTCGCGTCTTCGTGCGCTTGCTCTTGCACGAGCGTCGCGGCCTCTTCGATTTCCTTCATGCGCATGTCCGGACCGCCGACGATGTTGATGAGCACGCCCATCGCGCCTTCGACCGAGATGTTGTCGAGCAGCGGCGACGTGATCGCCATTTCCGCAGCGAGACGCGCGCGGCCTTGACCCTTTGCGCAGCCCGTTCCCATGAGCGCGCGACCCATGTTTTGCATGACGGTCTTCACGTCGGCGAAGTCGACGTTCACGATGCCGTTCTGCGTGATGAGATCGCTGATGCCCTTGATGGCTTGGTAGAGAACTTCATCCGCTTTGCGGAACGCATCGACGAACGAAAGCTCTTCGTCGCCGAGCGTGAGGAGCTTTTGGTTCGGGATCGTAATGAGTGTGTCGACGTGTTCGGCGAGCATCGCGAGGCCCGCTTCGGCGCGGCGTGAACGTTGTTTGCCCTCGAAGAAGAAGGGCTTCGTCACGACACCGACGGTCAAACAGCCTTCTTCACGCGCGAGTTGCGCGATGACGGGCGCAGCTCCCGTGCCTGTTCCACCACCCATACCGGCCGTGACAAACACCATGTCCGCGCCTTGAATGAGCTCCTTGAGACGCTGCACATCTTCGAGAGCGGCTTTGCGTCCTTTCTCAGGATCCGCACCGGCACCGAGGCCGCGCGTCACGTTCGAGCCGATGTGCACCTTCATCGGTGCAATGCTCGCACTCAGGGCCTGCGCATCCGTGTTCACGACCATGAACTCGACCCCTTCAAGGCCGAAGTTGATCATCGTGTTGACCGCGTTGCCGCCTGACCCGCCGCAGCCGATGACTTTGATTCGAGCGTCGTAGCCCGCGTGTTCATCGGCAAACTCAATCGAAAAACTCATGAAACGCCTCCCGAGATGTTTGGTTGGCCATCGGGCCAAGGGAGCCTCACCCGCTCCCAGGGTGACTCCGTGGGGCGCCTCTTCCCCGCGAAATCGCTTCCACTGTTCAACTTGTTTGTCCTACGAAACCTTTTCTCGACGCCTGTGATCGGGCTTGGGGCAAACCCCGAATGCCCGATCTAGAAGGCTGCACGCAGCCAATTCCAAAACCGTCCACTTCCGCGTCGTTCGACGCTCGACTCTTCCACCACTTCGCGCCGGTCGATACGCGACGGCGCCGGCGCACGCGAAGGCGTGGGCCGTTGTGAAACTTCGACGGGCTGCACTTCGCGCACGTTGCGAAGCGCGTTGGCGCCGTATTGCACGAGTCCGACGCCCGTTGCGTATTGCGGACCCGCGACGAGTTGCGTGATGCCGCGCATGCCCACCGGTACGCCAAGACGAACCGGCATGCCGAGAATCTCCTCGGCAAATTCACTCATGCCCTCCATCAACACGCCACCGCCCGTGAGCACGGCTCCGGCTGCGAGTTGATCGAGCAAGCCCGCGTCTTCGAGACGCTTGCGTACGACGGCGAAAATTTCTTCGATGCGGGGTTCGATGATGTCCGACAGCACGCGACGCGGAACTTTCCGCGGCATGTGTCCGCCGACTCCCGGCACTTCGACTTCTTCGTCCTCCGCAACCATGCGTCCGAGTGCGCAACCAAAGTTGCGCTTGAGTCGTTCAGCTTCAGCCATCGGCGTGCGCAAACCTGCGGCCAAGTCTGCGGTGACGTTGTTGCCACCGGCAGGGATGACACTGACGTGCGCAATGCCTCCGTCAGCGTACACCAGCAGATCTGTTGTTCCACCACCCATGTCGATCACGACGACGCCAATTTCTTTCTCGTCTTCCGAAAGCACAGCTTCGGCACTGGCCAGCGGTTCGAGCACGACATCGGCGACGGTCAAGGTGCATCGTTCGGCACAACGAACGACGTTCTGAACACACGACGTAGCTGCCGTAATGAGGTTGACTCGAGTACCGAGACGAACCCCGCTCATGCCGACGGGATCGCGAATGCCATCCTGATTGTCGACAGTGAACTCGCGCGGCAAAGCGTGAAGGATTTGTCGATCGGCGTCGATCGGAATGGCACGTGCTCCTTCGAGAACACGATCGACGTCCGCCGCGGTCACTTCACCACCCGCGATCGCCACGACCCCATCGGATCCTTGGCAGCGAATGTGATTGCCCGCGACACCCGCATAAACCGTGCGGATTTCGACGCCGGCCATCGTTTGCGCAGCCTCGATCGCGTCTGCGATCGATCGCGATGTCCAATCGATGTTCGAAACGATGCCTTTGCGCAGGCCACGACACGGGACGTTGCCCACGCCGAGAATGGTGATTCCGTCAGCGTCGACCTCACCGACGACGGCGATGACCTTCGTCGTCCCGATGTCGAGGCCCACGACAATTTCGCTTGTCTCCATCCTGCTCTTCATTCCTGTGCACCCGAAGCGTTCGACCAGGGTTTTCGCCCTTCGCGGAGGTTTTGCGACGCTGCCATGACTGATGATGAAGGGCCAAATTTCGAGCGTGTTCCTTTTGTGTTCATCGCATCCTCACGACGACACGCTCGGGATGCGCCTCGTTGTCCAAAAAAATCACCGACGGCTGCGCCTTGCGTCGCGACAACTCCGAGAGCACACGCGACGCTTGTTCAATCTTCTCGCGGAAGCGCGAATTCCCGAGATGCAAGGCAATCGCATCCTTGCCGATCGTCATGACAATCGTTCCGTCTTTCTCGAGATGCACTTCCTGAATCGGATAACGCTTGCTGATGCCCGCGCGGTCCATGTCTTCGACGACGTCGAGCGCGCGACGATACGCGTTCACGACACCTGTACGGTCAAGTGAAACCTTCTCCGCTTCGATGCCCGTAATCACCGGGAGGTCAAACGGATCGCCTTCGCTCACGCGCTTGAACGGATCACCGTCGCGCGTGACCAAATAAAGCTCGCCGCCGATCGTTGCCGCGGCCCACGCTTCGCGCTCGACGACGCTGATGCTCACCGTCGAAGGAAGCTTGCGCGTGACGACGGCTTTCTCCACCCACGGCTCGTTCGCGATCGTCGCTCCAGCCGTTTCCAAATCCACTTCGAAGATGTTGCGCCCGATGGTCACGCCACCATGCGCCGCGATCTCCTCCGCGGACAAACGGCGGTTTCCATCGACCAACACCGTGCGAATTCCAAACCGCGGGCTCGTCGTGATGTACCGACGTGCGCCCCACGCAACGGCGATCGACGCCGACAACACGACGCACACGCCGAGCACGAGCGCCATCGCGCGCGAAAGTTTTCGCACCGTGCGCGGACCTGCCGGAGGTTTGACGGTGGTCGTCGCCGGCGGCGGCACGGGCGAATCGTTGTCGAGGTCCGGCGAAGGATCCGGCGGCGCGGCAATCACCGGCACTTTCGGCGCACGCAAGCGACGGTTTGAACGCAAAACATCACTCATGTCGAGCCCTCCCGCGGCGGAGGTTGGTCTTCCGGTAACGCATCCAATTGCGCGCGCAAACGGCCGAGCATCTTGTTGACGTCACCCGCGCCGAGCGCGATCACGACATCACCGCGACGAACCACGCGGGCAATCGCTTCGTGCAGCACCATCTTGTCCGCCACGTGCGTGACGTTGTGATGGCCGTGTTGACGAATCGAACGGACGAGTTTTTCCGATGAAACCTCCGGAATCGGCGTCTCACCCGCGGCGTAGATGTCCGTGAGAAACAGGATGTCGGCGTTGTTGAACGCGCGCGTGAAGTCGTCGAAGAGGTCACGCGTGCGCGTGTAACGATGCGGCTGAAACGCGACGATGATGCGTCGACCTTCTTCGGGAAACGCTCGTCGCGCCGCTTCGATCGTCGCGCGAACTTCCGCCGGATGATGGCCGTAGTCGTCGATCAACGTGACGTCGCGCGGCGTGCCCACCACGGTAAAACGTCGGGCCACTCCGCCAAATGTCGCCAGCGCTTGCTTGATCACGTCGAGCGGCACTTCGAGTTCGTCCGCGACCGCGATCGTCGCCAAACAGTTCAGCACGTTGTGTGCGCCCGGCATACGCACGGTAAAACCTCCGAGCGATTGGCCGCGACGATACGCGTTGAAGCTCGTTTCCAGCCCGCGGAACTGCACGCCGCGTGCGCTGTAATCCGCGTGCGGCGACAAACCGTACGTCACCGTGCGGCGCGTGATGCGCGGCAAGATGTCCTGTACCGTCGGATGGTCCATGCACAAAACCGTGAGGCCGTAAAACGGTACGCCCGAGGCAAACTCGATGAAGGAATCCTTGAGTTTGTCCAAGGTGCCGTAGTGATCGAGATGCTCCGGATCGATGTTCGTCACGACCGCGACGGTCGGTGTCAAACGCAAGAACGATCCATCGCTTTCGTCCGCTTCCGCGACGAGCAAATCACCCGCGCCCAGACGCGCGTTCGAACCCAGCGCGGCCATCTTTCCGCCCACGACGACGGTCGGATCGAGTCCCGCATGGCGCAACACGGTGGCCACGAGCGAGGTCGTGGTGGTTTTTCCGTGCGAACCCGCGATCGCCACGCCGTACTTGAGGCGCATGAGCTCCGCGAGCATCTCCGCGCGCGGGATGATCGGAATGCCCAAGCTGGTCGCTTCGACAAGCTCGGGATTGTCCTTCGCAACCGCGCTCGAAAACACGACGACGTCCACACCGCGGACGTTCTCCGCGCGATGACCGATGTCGATGCGCACGCCGAGCGAAGCCAATCGTCGCGTGGTGTCGCCATCTTTGATGTCCGAGCCGGACACATCGAACTCGAGCGACCGAAGAATCTCGGCCAAACCGCTCATGCCGATGCCGCCGACCCCGACGAAGTGGACATGACGAACCCGTCCTCGAAACATCACACAGACCTTTCTCGAGCCTTCGAGAGGCTGCGTTTTTCTCGGACGTGAGCCAGTTCCAACAAATCCGTGGCGATACGCATCGCGGCATCCGATGCGCCGATCCCTGCGGCGGCCCCGGCCATCTTCACGCGACGTTCCGCGGACAACGCCAACCGTTCCACTTCACTCGCCACGCGTTCGACCGACGCATCGTCTTGGCGCAGCGCGATGGCTGCACCGCGACGTTCGAGCGACTTCGCGTTGTGGAATTGATGATCATCCGCGGCAAACGGGTAGGGAATCAGTACCGATGGTCGACCAATCGCGCACAGTTCCGCGAGCGTCGATGCGCCTGCACGTGCGACCACGATGTCCGCATGCATGAGCGCGTGGGCCATGTCGTCGATGAACGGAACCACCGACGCCGTGTTCGACAAACCCAGGCCGTCGTAGAGCCCGCGGGTCTCCACTTCACGTTCGCGTCCCGTTTGGTGAACGATCGACAAATATGGCACGCGGTCCTTGATGCGCGCGAACGCCTTGGGAAGCGTTTCGTTCAGCGCCTTGGCACCTTGGCTGCCTCCAAGAACCAAAATCGCGAGTTTGTCTTCGCGAGGTTCGTACGCCGCCGGAGTAAATGCGCGACGCAGCGGCACACCGAATCGACGC
>WBZU01000379.1_pt1 | contig 39821 bp, 61 predicted proteins | sample 5204311 | NCBI WGS metagenome assembly WBZU01 (sample SAMN12344359, study PRJNA552823) | activated sludge metagenome | biome: Activated sludge suspended growth; feature: Nitrification reactor; material: Wastewater; isolation source: activated sludge from nitrification reactor of wastewater...
CCACCCGGTTTCGCCGCCGCTGCCGGCATGCCGCGGCGCCCGAGCGGAGCGGTGGCGGCAAGGCATGCGCCACCCGGTTTCGCCGCCGCTGCCGGCATGCCGCGGCGCCCGAGCGGAGCGGTGGCGGTCACGCACACATTCGCGCCGCCTCCGCACGTGCTCGCCACCCGCTACAGCCTGACGCTGACCGGCGCCGCCGACGGCCTGCCGGCAGCGGCGCTGCCGCTGGCGAACTGGCAGGCGGTCGCGCGGCTGGTCGGGTCAACCTACCTGACCTGTACCGTGCCGTTTTCGCCCGCCGTCGAGGCCGCCATCCTCGCCCGGCCGCACGGCACGCTGATCGTGCGCCAGCACCTGATCTACGCCAGCGAGACGATCACGGCCGAGATCGTCGCTGCGCCGTGGGATGCCGCCCCGCGGATCGACGAGGGCGGACGCTCGGCTTCGGTCACGCTCGCCGGCCTCGCGCCGCAGCCGGCGCGCGCGCCGAAGTCGGTCACGCTGCGCGGCGTGTCGTACCGGCGCCTTGACGGCGGCGTGACCGTGCGCAGTGCCATCGACCTGTTTGCCGCGCCCGGCGACACGCTCGACTACGGCGACGGCGATCTGGTCGCCGATCAGATCACGTACATCTGCACGCCGGGCGCGGAGTGGATGGAAGCGCGCAGCGATGGGTAGGGCGCGCATCACCGGCGGCGGAACGGATGGCCTCTACACGATCCGCATCGAGCGCGACCTCGCGCGGGCGAAGCGGACCATCGACGCGCTGACGATCGAGCAGGGCCGGATCGCCGCGAAGATCACGGCCGCGCTCGAAGTCCGCGCCGGCGCCGCGGATGCGCTGCTGCTTGCCGCCGGCGCAGCGACCGCAGCGTGGGGCGACGCCGCCGCGGCCGGGCCGGACGACTATCAGCAGGCGCTGCGCCGCGCCAGCGAAGCCGAGCTGGCGGCGCAGAAGGCGGCCGGCGTGCTGCAGATCGCAGATCTGGACGTGTCCCGGCTGCGGCTGCGCGATCAGCAGATCCGCGCCGACATCATCCGGCTGCAGGCCGTGCCCGAGTACGTGGATACGGCCGCGTGGTGCGCAGACCTGACCGAGGACCTGCCGCCGGATGCACTGGTCGGCCTGCTGATCCCCGGCGACGAGCGCCACACCGAGCCGCCGATCATCCGACCGGCGTTCACCGATCGCGCCGCCTACGTCGCGGCGCGCGACGGCATCCTCGCGCCGGTCGTGCCCGGCGCGCCCGCGAGCTACGCGCGCAACACCGTGCTGCTGCCCGGCCGGCAGCGCTGGCTGCCGCGCGTGCGCACTGCGGTCATCACCGCGATCAGCGGCGACACCTGTTCGCTACTGCTCGACGACCAGCGATCGACGCAGCAGAACCTGCCGACCATCCCCCACACCGGCGACACGCCGGCGGGCGAGGCGGGCGCACCGGTGACGTTGTCCGAAGTGCCAATTCAGTACATGTCATGCAATGGCGCTGCATTTGTCATTGGCGACCGGGTAATGGTCGCATTCGCAACGCAGGATTGGAATTATCCGAAAGTTATTGGGTTTTATTCAAATCCGCGCCCGTGCAACGTGTCGGCTATTGCGGTTCGCACGCGATACGCGATAGTGCGCTGCACCGCGACGACCGATTCATATTCGGCCCTGACCGGCGGCACCGGAACAATGTCCGGCGCCGGGCAATTCACCGCGCAAGCAGAAGGAGGTGAGGCTGCGCTGATCGAATATCAGGCATCCGGGACGGCTTCTATCGAAATAGATAGCGGGCGGAAGGGCGGAACCAGATCAATTAGCTACGTTTTGACCGTGTGGGCAACCATTCGAGGGATTCGCAGGCAAATATATCACGAAGAAGTTGACAAGCTATTCACCTACAGAACCGACACTGGAACGCTTACATCCGCAGTAACAACACTGTCTGCTGACTTGATTGCGTCAACCTATGTTTGCGAGTCAGGCGCAAATGAACACTGGTCGGAGCATATTGAAAAAACGATAACAACCACGCTGACTCAAGTTGACGCAGAAGACCCTGCTTCTCTTTCCAAGAGCGATGCTGCTGAAATTGCAATTAGCTGCACACTGCAGCATAGCAGCGGAATTACATACGGGAGCGGCACAATTACGCGCAGCGCGTCTAGTTTGGTCGGCGCAGACGGCGGCTACATTCCAGCGCCGTCCGAAATTGTTTTCGGGACAACAAACCCATCCAGCGACGGATTTTCCCCGCTTATTCTTCCGCCAGAGCTTTTGACAATTCCGCTGCCGCTTCCGCTGGACACGGTAGTGCCAAATGCCTGCGGAACTCCGCGCGCGTCGGTAAATGCGCAAATAATAAACGCAACCGGATCGGCCGGATTGCTGGCATCCAGACGGCGGACGGGGGCGGTTTCAGGAGATGCATATACGCTGCAGGAAACCGCTTATTTTGGTGGTGGGGTAACTAACGCCGACGGGTATATAGATTTGTCCCATTTGCCGACATCGCTATCCGCAGACGAGTGGCTGGAATCCGGATATTTGAGCGATCCGGATGATGTCGTGTCGTACCCGTGAGGCGAGGCGCCCGGCGCCATTGCAGCGCCGGGGCGATGCCTGATCAAGGTGCAGCCCGAGCAGATCGACCACGAGACTGCCGACCGCCCCGCCAGCGCCGATCGCTGCATACGCGAGCACCAGCGCGAGCGTGACGGGGCGGCCGAACGCGGCTCTGGCAGCAGCCACTCCCGCACCGCCGAGCCCGCCGGCGACCAGCGCAGTCAGCACCGCGACGACTTCGAACAGCGATACCGTCTGCCTGCCGTCGTCGCTCATCGTCGCCTCCCGCGCTGACGCGCACTGCTGTAGCGCCGGGCAGCCGATGCCGGCCGGCGGCGTCGGCAACTACTACGCATGGTTCGAGCGCGTTGCGGATTCGACGCGCTGGGCCCGCACGCTGATGCACCGCGCCTCCGGGGCCGGATCGGCGACGGTGGTCTGCGACTCGTGGCGGGGCGATCCGCGCGGGCTTGGTGGATCGCCGGGCGGGAACGCTTGGCTGTGGCCGATTGCGATCAGGTAAGGCGGGACAGCCGGCGATGCGCCCGACCGCGGAGTCCGCCGCGGCTCGGTGATGTTCGGCCAGCCCGCGCCGGAGTGGCGCGGGAGGCTAGCTTGCTGCACGGGGCGCTTCAAACGCGGCATTCAGCGCCGCGCAGGCTGCGAGGTGCAGGCTCGCGGCCTGCTGCACGCCCGCATCGGCGTGCGTGTACAGGTAGCGGGCGACGCCCGCTTCGCGCTCCCCGTAGGCGCGGATAAGCTCCGCGTGGAACTTCTCGTCCGCCTCGACCGCGGCGGTGTACAGCTCGGCGATGGTCACGTTCTTGCCCTCATCGGTCGGCCCGGCGCCTCCCTCGACACTGCCACCCCGTAGAGCGGCAGGAGCGAGGGTTGGCGGGTCAGTACAGCCGGCGCGCGGCTTCCTCGATCGCTTCGCTGCCGAGGGTGCGCGCCCTCATCATTTCTTCGCGAGCAGCGGAAGGGAAATAGGTGCGCACCTGTTCGTCGTACTTGGCGAGGTCGATGTCGTGCCGAAAGGATTTCAGGTTGCTGATCACGGCTTTCAGAATGCGGCTGCGGTCGTTGTTGCTCATGGCGCTCTCCAAGCCGGCCCGGATGCCGGCGGTGTAGGGTTTGGTTGTTTGGTCAGGCGGCGTTGGCCAGCGCGTGAATTCGCGCCACGATTTCCGGGTCATGCGCGGCTTTCCAGTGCTCGCCGGGCCAGCCGTACCACACGGCGCGGCGGTCGACGGCGAACCAACTGCCGTCATCCTCGCTTTCCAGCAGCTTGATCGGATAGTCACATTCGGCCAGCGCGCCGACCGCCATGATGTGCGCGGCCAGCGCCTCGCGCTCCGCGGCGCGTCTGGCCTGCTCGACGCGCTCCGCCTCGCGCCGGGCGAAGGCGGCGCGGATTTCGTCCTGCTCGGCCGTCGTGAGGCGGTGGCAGGTGGTGTAGCGACGAGCAACGTCGTCGTACACCAGCACGCTTTCGTCATCGGCGATGGCGAAGAGGTAGTTCTTGACCGGGGCGGCGGTGAACGGCCGGGCGGTGTACCAGAGCGTTTCCATGATTCCCTCCATGCCGGCCCGGAGGCCGGCGGGTTGTGTGGCGCGGGTTAACGGAGACGGAGGCTTCGGTCCATCGCCTCGGAGGCCGCCCGGAACAGATCTTCGGGCGAAGCGCTCGGGAACCGAATGCGGGCCTCGGCCATGAGCCGGTTCCATGCGTCCATCATCTCTTTGATGGACTCGACGATTTCGGCGTTATTCATCTCAGCATCCTCGTTCGGTCGGCCCGGAGGCCGGCGGGTTGATGTGGTGTGGTCAGGCTTCTTCGACGGTGCAGGCCACGTCATCGACGAAGCCCCATTCGATGCAGCCACCGCGGGCCTTGATCTGCTCCGCCAAGGCGGTGGTGCAGGGGGCGAGGTAGGCCCCGTGCTGGCCGGCAGCCTGCCATTCGCCGCGGGAGGCGTGGACTTCGGTGCCCTCGCTTGTCCACTCCTTCGCGTCGGCGATGGCAGCGTCGATGGTGGAGCCAAGGCCGGCGATGCTGGTGTCATCGGCGACGATGTAGGCGGTAGCGGTAGCGGTCATCTCGGCATCCTCGTTCGGTCGGCGCCCTGCGCGCCTTCCATGTGACCTATTATAGGCGCCTATAATATGAGTGCAACCCCTACTCGATATTTTTCCCGGCGGCTTCGAGCAGGGCGTTGACGGCCTTCGCCCGGTCGCCGTGGATCAGCACCAGCCGGTCGAGTGCGTCGCGCGCCTCGATGGTCATCACGACGTTGAGTCGTCGGCGCTCCTGTCCGGCGAGCCTGAGGCGCTCGTTGGCGTGCTGCTGACGCAGCGCGCGGCTGTGATCGGTGTTGGCGTTCGGCATGATCGGCTCCTGTTGCGGGAGCCGGTATTATAGACGCAGCGGGGGGCGTGTGCGCCGCCCCGGCCATCCATCATCTCCCCCGCATCTCAACCACGTTGCCCAGCGCCTCCCCGCTGACAATCCTATCCACGTGATCCGCCCACCGCTGCAGCGCGGCGCGCATCTCAGGCACGTAGTCGTGCCGGTCGTAGATGCCGGCGACGCCGGGCATACGGTGCCCGAGCACGCGCTCGGCGACGACGTGATCGATGGCCAAAGCAGCGTTTCGGCCGGCAGGCCCTTCGGCAGTTTGGTGGCCACGTCGGCCTTGACCGCCAGCGCGCCGGCAGTGGACGGGCGCACCGTGATTTTCAGGGTCAGCGTGCCGGGCTTCTGGTTCGCCGATACGGCGAGGATCAGTTGCGCCAGTTTCTCGCCGGCCACGCCCATTGCCGGCAGCAGGTCGCCGTCATCGGTTTCGATACGGACGTTGGCGAGGTTCTCGTGCAGGGCGTTGCTCATGATGCGGTTTCCTCTGTAACAGCCGCGGGCGCGGCAACGATCCGCAGCCGGACGCTGGCAACGTCATCCGGCACGGCGAACGGCTCCTTGGTCGTGGCCATCACCAGCACGGTGTGCAGCCGCTCGGATTTGACCAGCGCATCCAGCCACGTCAGCACCGGCACGCGCAGGCTCGGGGCGAGCACGTCGAGGCGGTCGAGGATCAGCAGGCGGTGCCCGGACAGGATCGCGACGGCGGACCCGAGCAGGGCATCGACGCGCCACTGCTCGGACTCGGACAGGGCGCGGTACGGGCGATGGCCGCAGCGGATCGACATGTCCGGCGACACTGACGGCACCAGCGGCAGGCCGCGCGGCGTGACGAACAGGTCCGGACGGGCGTGTCCGGCGAGCTCGCGCAGCAGGGCATTCAGCGGCGCGAGCCCGGCCGCCAGCATCTCGTTCGGCAGCGCCTCGACCGCATCGTCGAGCGCGACCCAGGCCTGCACGTCGGCATACGCTGCGGCAGCGCGGGCCGTGATGTCGTCGGCGCGGGCGATGGCCTTCTCGGCTTCGCGCAGCGCCTTGCGCTGCTGGTCGAGCGCTTCGACGCGGGCGACAAGCTCGGCGATCTCGGCGTCGAGTTCGGCGGACGGGCGGGGCGGAGGCGGGAGGTCGGCGGCTTCGAGCGCGGCGCGGGCGGATGCCAGCGTGCTGACCGCCTTCTCGGCAGCGACCAGCGCGTCGTTGGCCGCAGCAACACGGGCGTCGCGGGCGGACAGGGCCGTGCTGTGCCGGTCGTTGGCGACGCGCATCGCTTCGTCGTGCCGCATTCGTGCCGCATCCTGCTGCTCCAGCGCCATCGCCGCGGCCCGGATGGCGGCGGCAATGCGACCCTGATCGCGCGGCGGCGCGGTCGGGTCAGCGGCGCGGACGGTGCCGCCGGCGACCAGCAGCGGGCCGTCGCAGTGCGGGCAGGGAATGGCCGTCTGCGCACCCTCGGCGTTGACCCGCTCGGCCGCCGCAGCCGCTGACGCGCGCTTGGCCTCCCGCAGTTCGAGCGCCGTGCGCAGCACGGCTTCGTCCTTCTCCACGCCCGCCGGCATCGGCGCGTTCTGCGCTTCGGCGAGCTGATCGCGCAGCGCCTCGACCGCTTCGGCGCGCTCGATCAACTCCGGGTCGCTGGCCTGCGCCCGCAACCCCGCCAGCCGCTCGCGCGCCCGCTCGGCCTCGCGGGCGGTGGTAGCCTCTTCGCGCAGGGCCGCCAGCCGCGCGGACTGCTTGGTGTGCTCGGCATCGACGCGGGCCAGTTCGTCCGGGTCAAATCCGGGCTTCGGCGCGGTCCATGCCGCGGCCTTGACCATCCCGTACACCTCGCCCGTGGCCGCCTTCCACGCGCCGCGCGCCTCGCTCGCGGCCGTGGCGCAGTCCTGCCCGCACACCCACGCCCCGACGCGATCCGGGTCGTGCCCGCGGGCGATCAGCTCGGCCTGCATGCCGACGTGATTGATGTCGACTTCGAGCAGGTCGAGCAGCATCGCGCGCAGGTCCGCCGTCGGCTGATCGACGATCAGACGCGGATCGCAGCACTGTTCGAGGTACGCGACGGGGCCTGGCGTGCGCTCGACCTTGCCGGTCTTGATGTTGACGGCGGCGCGGAAGCCGTCGGCGGCCTCGACGACGATGCTGCCGGCCTCGGCGCCGTCGCTCAGCAGTGCGGTGCGATCGCCCTTGCGCATCAGGCCGCGCAGCATCCAGTCGCCGGCCAGGGCGAGGCGCAGCGCCTCGGCGATGTGGCTCTTGCCGGTGCCGTTGCCGCCGGTGACGACGGTCAGCGGGGCGAGCGGCAGCGACAGGTGGCGATGCGGGCCGAAGTTGGTGAGGTCGAGCGAGTGCAGGCGCATCACTCGCCCCCGCCGAAGCCGCCGGCCGCGATCTTCTTCTTCTGCTGGTCGCAGAGCGCGCGCAGGGCCTTCGCTTCGTCGCTGCCGGGCTTGCCACGGTAGCTGGCGATCAGGTCGTCGCAGTCCGTGTCGGTCTGGCATTCGCCGAAGGCGGCACGCCAGTCGTCGAGGCCGTCATCGCCTTCTTCGGCGGTCGCGGCCTGGGTGGCGGGCTGCTGCTGCGCCGGGGCCGGAACCGTGGCCGGCTGCTGCGCCGGTGGGGTCTGTCGGGCCTGCGTGGCTGGCGCGGGGATTTCGCCGGTGGCCGGGTCGGCAGCGATCTCGGCGATGCCGAGCGCGACGGCGGCGCGGCGGAAGGATTCGACGCTTTCGCGTGCGGCCTGCCCGATCCCGTCGATCTGGTCGCTGGTCAACTCTTCGATCGCGGAGCGGATGACGGCGACGCCCTTGCTTGCCGCGAACCGCAGCAGGCCGGCGATGCGGTCGGCCTTGGTCTGGACGCTGCCCTTGTTGCCGGCGGAAAGCGCCTTCTGCTCGAACTGGCTCACCACGTCCTGCGGGATGATCGCCAGCACGCCGTTGCGGAACGCCTTGGCTTCGGCGATCACGTCGAAGTGCGGTCGCTCGAACAGTCCGCCGTCGCGCTTGCGACCGCACTTATCCTCCTTCTTGCGCTGTTGGATGCTGTTGCCGGTTTTCAGATCCTGCACTTCGACCACGACTTCATAGAAGTCCATCTGGTCGGCCAGTTCCGGGATGTGCTGGATGCTCATCGTCGGCGGGTCGAAGGTGCGCATGACGAACAGCGGGCCGGTCTTGTCGATGGCGCTGACGATCCGCGTCTTGATGCCCTTGTACTCGGCGGCAAGGGCGCGCGCGCCGACGACGGAAATGCCCGTCACGCGCTCGCCCTTGATGGTCATCTCGTAGACGTACTCCTTGCCGGAGTAGCCGTTGAGCACGCTGTCCGCGATCAACGCGGAGTCGCGCGCCTGCATGGCGTGGTAAGCGTCGGCATCGAAGCGGCTGCCGCGCATCGGCTGCGCGAGCAGGGATTCAAACGGGCTCGCGGTTTCGCCGGTGACGCGGCGCATTTCGGAAAGGCTGGCAGCCATGATCATTCCTCTTCGTTGTCAACAAGCGCGTAATACGGAAGCCGGATGGTCGTGCGCTTGCGCACGTATCCGGGCCAGACGTTGGTTTGCAGGCATTCGGCGTAGACGCGCAGCGCGTTCGCGCGGTCGGTCATGCCGCGCTGCAGGGAGTCGTCGTCGAGGTCGTAAACGCTGACGATCGGGCGCCGGCCGTTCGGCTCGATGGCGATGAACGGGAAGCGGAATCCGTCGGTCGGCAGTCCGACGGCGTGGCAGCCCATGAGGTAGTGCGCGGCCTGAATCGCATAGCCGTACTTGGCGGCAGCCATGCGGAAGCCATGCGGGCTGCCGTTCGCGGCGCGCTTCAGGTCGGCCGGTCCGGCGCCGAGCGCGTCCAGCCGGGCACGGCACTCGACGCCGGTTTCCTCGTCCGTCCAGAAGATCGACAGCTCGCGCCGGGCGCCGGCGAGCAGCGCGCGCGACTCCGGTTCGGCGTGGACGGCATCGCGAATCCACAGCGCTTCGTCGTAGGCGTCCGGCTTCAGCAGGATGCGTCCGCCGGCCTTGGCCAGAGCCTCCTTGTAGGCGCTGTGCGTGGCGTTGTGGATGCCGCCATAGACGGCATACGCGTGCTCGAAGCGCTCCGGCTCCAGCACCGCGCAGTGCGCGGCGCGGCCGAGCGATTTCGCGGCGGTCGGGTCGTCCGCGCGGTCGATCATCTTGAGCGGGCACTGCCAGTGCTTCAGCCGCGAGTAATTGACGGCCGGGTGCGCGTGGTATTCGTCTTCGGGCATGTCGTCCATGACTCCGGCCGCCGGCGCGGTGATGGCGATGGCAGTCATGACGGCCGCTCCTTGCTGGTCGGCGGCGCGCGACGCTTGGCTGCCGCGGCGCCGATAGCGCGACAAGCGACGACGTTCATGTCTGCCGCGAACGAGCATTCGCTGTCAGCCGACCTGAGCGCAGCCAGAAGGGCCGGTCTGTTCTCGGCACACCAGCCGTTCCACGCTTCGAGCAGCAGCGCGTCATCGGAGACGATTGCGTTGCGGATGTCGTCGTGGGTCATGACGCCACCTCCCTGCGCTCGCGGCACACGGCCACGACGCGCTCGCACGTGCTCACGTCGAACATGCCGATGTGGCACTTCTTCGACTCGACGCCAAGCTGGTCGGCCAGCCACTTATAGGCATGGCTGCGCGACATCTCCTTGCTCATCCAGATCGGGTCAAACTCAGCGTGTGCCGCCTGTTTCGCTCGGCGCAGCTCGGCATTCGCCAGCCGCCCGAGTGGGGCATGCCTTTCGCTTCCGGCGTGCGTGCCGACCCACGCACCGCACGGTGCGCAGAGCCAGAAGCGCTTCTCGGCAAGGTCGGTCCGGCGCGGGTAGAGTTCGGCGCCGGTGACGAGCTTCGCGTTGAAGCCGCAGTAGGGGCATGCGACGCTCATGACGGCTCCCCCGGCAACACTGGCTCCCATCCGATGCGCCGCGCCGCAATCAGCAGGCCCGCCGGCGGCATGCCGTGCTGACATGCGTACAGGTCGAGCGCGTACAGGGCCGCGGCCTTGCGGCACATGCCGCGGTGCGGACCGTTGTCGCCGGCGTTGACGGCGATCGCGACGGCGCCGCGCTCCTCGATCTCGCAGTGCTCGCCGGTCGCCTCATCGATCAGGCGCGGGTCGGTGACGACGCGCTGCGCGATGTCGCGCAGCTCGTCGGCCAGCGCCGCGGCGGCATCGGACGGGTCCGGGTCGAGCCATGCGCGGTCGACGGCGAGGGCGTAGGGGGCGCTCATGCCGACACCGCTTCAAGCGCGTCAAGCTCAGCCGGCTCGCAGAACGCGAAGGTGCCAAATCCCATGCCGGCTGACGATTTGCTGTCCGGGCGGCCCTCGCCGATGCCGACCTGCGCGCCGACACGCTGAATCAGGTTGGTCACGTCCTGCAACGTGAACTGCGTGGCGTCGTAGCGCACGCGCAGCCGCACGCCCCACCGGCGCCACTGCGGGCGGATGCGCACGTCGGCAACGCCGGTGGCGTTTCTCGTGGCCGCGGTGTACTGGCGCGGAGCGGGACCGATGATGCGCACCAGCGGACTGCCTTCGTCGGCGTCGAATCCGTCGCCGTCAACGAACAGCGACAACTTGGCCAGCGTCATCTTGAATCCGGCGAGACGACAGGCGCTGATGGATGCGTTACGGAACGCTGCCGCGGAAATACCGTCCCATCCTTCCTCGCTGATGTGCCGGGCGCCGTTGAACACCTCGTCGACGTTCTTCGCTGCGCGCGCCCCGCCTTTTTTCGCGGTGCTGCCGGCGATGTGCTTCTCCAGCATCAGGTTGCGTGCCTTCTCGGAGAACTTGTTGATGACCAGCGGGGCCGTGCCGATCAGGCAAAACTCCGCCACCTCGAATTTCAGCGGCGCAATCGACACCGCGGCTTCCGTTACTGTTGCTTTCGTCGCCATTGCCTGTTTCCTCGATGGAAGCCATCCTTGGCGGGTACTGCGTCCGTGCGCCGTGAATTGCGATGCCAGTCATCACCGCGCCGGGCCTCGCCGCGCCCCGCCATGCCTCGCCTGCCGTGCTTTGCCGGACCAGGCCCAGCCGGGCCTTGCCACGCCGCGCCCCGCCATGCCTCGCCTGCCGTGCTTTGCCGGACCCGGCCCAGCCGGGCCTTGCCACGCCGCGCCTGCCTTGCCGTGCCGCACCTGTCCTCTCCGCTCCGGTCCGTGCCCGGACCAGCCGCGCCCCGCCTGCCTTGCCTTGCCTTGCCCGGCCTTGCCCGGCCTTGCCGAGCCGAGCCCGTCCGAGCCGGGCCTGCCTTGCCGTGCCCGACCACGCCACGCCGCGCCAGGCCAGGCCGCGCCGGGCCTGCCGCTTACGCCCGCGCTTCCTCCTCCACTGCGTCGCCAAGCTCATTTGCTGCTGCTGCCACCCTCGGAAGCGGGCGTTCCGATGTGAGCAGCGCAATCGTTTTGTTGATGGCCGCGACCTTCTCGCGCAACTCGCGCAGCGCGTCGCTTCGCATGCCTGCGTCACGGGCAACGATTGCCGTGTGCTCGTATTCGCCGGCCGCGTAACTGCGCGTGCTAACGTGGATGAATGCAGGCTCATCCGTATTTCCGCCGGTAACGACTCGAACCGACTTGATCAGGCACCGCGCCTGCATCTCGCGGTGCAGTTCCGCAGCCTTCTTGTCGTTCCACTCGAACACCGGATGCAGAAGCGATTCTTCCGGGCGCGCTGCATTGACGACATTGCGAGCGGTAAGCCCGACCGTCTGCCTGATTTCGGAAAGCTCTTCGCGTACTTCGTCAGGATCAAGGCCGGCGGTGTTGATGCCGAAGGTGAAGCCGAAGTGCGCGCTCATGCCGGCCGGCTCATGCCGGTGACGGCGCTGCGCGCGCCGTCGAGCAGTTCGACGATGGCGGCGAGCACCGCATCCGGGTCGGCATCGCCCGCAAGTCCGGTGCGCTGCTCGGCGAAGCGGATGATCTCGGCGACGGCATGGCCGCGAACGCGGGCGTCGCGGGCCATCTCCAGCGCGATACCGGCCTCCTCCTCGCGCATCAGCGCCTCGACCTCGGCGTCGTCGATGGCGCGCCGCATGGCTTCGGCGGCGACCGGTCTGGCGTGGCCCAGCAGGCCGACAGTAGGGCAGTGCCCGGCCGCCACGGCGGCGGCGATCTGGTCGGCAGCGGCCTCGACCGGATCGGTGTACCGCTCGCACCAGTCGCCGATCACGTCCTCGCCGCTGTTCACGTCCTCGCCGGCGAGCGGGGCTTCGTCGGCGGCGGCCTCAGCCTCGACGGTGGCGGCGTAAGCGGCGGCCGGCGGAATCTCGTCGTCGCCGTAATCGTCCGGGTCGGCGGCAGCCGCCGTTTCCTCGTCCTCGTGATCCTCGTCCGGCGCGCCGTCGCCGGGCTCGCCGTCGGTGGCGGTCGGAGCGGGCGCGGAAATCAGCGACCACAACGACATCTTTCGGGCGCCCCGGTCGAAACGCTCGACGATGCCGGCGCGTTCGAGGTCGGCAAGGTGCGCGGCGACGGTATCGGCGTTGAGGCCGGAGAGCTTGGCGATGCGCACGCGGTCGGCGGGGGCGGCGGACTGCGCGAGGGCTTCGAGCACCATGCGGCGGTTGGTTTCGATCTGGACGATGTTGGCGGCGGGTGCGTTCATGTCATGGCCTCAGGCTGTTGAGGATTACGGCGATGGCCGTCAGGGCTGCAGCCGCCAGCACGGAGCGGCGCAGCAGGTAGCGGGTGAGGGCGTGGGGGCGCATCAGGAGGCGCTCCCCGGAATTCCTCCGGTGCGGGCGTTCCACGCCTCGACCACGACGCGCTCGGCGCGGAACGCCGCGGCAGTGGCGCTCTCGCCGGCGAGCAGCATCCGGATACCGGCGCGGCGGGCCGCTGCGAGGGCTTCGGGCGACACGTGCAGGTAGCGGTTGCGCTTGGCCGCGGCTTGGGCGACGGCGCGGACGTGGGCGAATTCGATGACGTTTGCATCTGTCACGATGGCGCACCCCACGATTCGTCGAACGCCTTACGCTGCTCTGGCAGCAGGAACCATTCGCGGCGCAGCGGGGGCGGGGGCGGGTTTTCGACCCCTTCTGTGTTGCGAAGGAGCGCAGCGAAGTCTCCGTCGCGATCGGTGTACCTTCCGATGCGGCGCAGTGCTGCGCGAGCAGCGTCGACTGCTCTTGCGTCGCCCACCACAAGCCCGCCGTTCCACGCGCTGACGCGCCAGCCGACTGCGAACGGGCCTCCTCCGGGCAGGGGCCGATGAACCGCCAGCAACTGGCCTGACTTCGGATCGCGCACCAGTCCTACGACATCGACCCGCACCGGGCCTTCGGTGGTCGCCACGCAGAACCTGATTTCCGGGATCACGCCCGGATCGCGGCCGGCGCTCACGGCGACACCCATGCCGCGACCAGCGCCGCGACCGCCGCCAGCAGCCCGACCACCATCAGCGCGACGGTGATGTACTGGCCGCGCAGACGCTCGGCGTCGAGGCGGGCGAGTGCGTCGCGGACCTCGTTGTCGTGCCGGGCCTCGGCGGCGCGGCGCAGGCGGTTGCGCTGCTCGCGGCGGGCGAGCCACTGGTCGGCGGCGATGCGGCGGTGGAGGTTGTTGGCGTTCATGCCACCACCCGCAGCCCGGCCGCCGGCTTGAACACGATCTTCGTGTGCGCCGGCACCGTCACCGACTCTCCGGTCGCCGGGTTGCGCCGGGTGCGCTCGGCGACCGGTTTCGGCTTGAGCGTGCCGAGTCCGGGGAGCTTCACCTCTTCGCCGTTGCGCAGCGCGTCGGCGATGGCGTCGATGGCGGCGGACACCACGGCGTTGACCGTGGGCTTCGAGCCGCCGGTGGCCGCGTGGACTGCGGCGGAAAGGCTGGATTTGTTCATGTCGGCTCCGTGCCGGCGGTTCCGCCGGCGGTTGCGGGCGGGTGGTCAGGCTGCGTCGGACCAGATGGCCGCGTGGGCATCGATGTACGCCAGCGCGGCGCGGTACTCGCGGGCGTGCTGGTTGTCGCCGTGGGTGTCGGAGACGCGAGCCTCGAACGCCTCCCGGGTGATCTGGCGCTGGCACCCGGCATCGATGCGGATGCCGCCGTCCGTCAGGTATGCAATGAGCCAGTCGCTGCGGGAGCCGATTGGTCCCACCTGCACAACCGGCCGGGCGCCAATCAGACGAACTTCGCCGCTCAGGTTGGCGTCGCGCAGGTCGGCGCAGCTCAGGTCGGCGCCGCTCAGGTCGGCGCCGCTCAGGTCGGCGCCGCGCAGGTTGGCGCCGCTCAGGTAGGCGCCGCGCAGGTCGGCGCCGCCCAGGTAGGCGTCGCGCAGGTTGGCGCCGCTCAGGTAGGCGCCGCTCAGGTCGGCGCCGCTCAGGTCGGCGCAGCTCAGGTAGGCGCCGCGCAGGTCGGCGCCGCTCAGGTCGGCGTCGCTCAGGTCGGCGTCGCGCAGGTTGGCGCCGCTCAGGTAGGCGCCGCTCAGGTCGGCGCCGCTCAGGTCGGCGCCGCGCAGGTTGGCGCCGCTCAGGTAGGCGCCGCGCAGGTTGGCGCCTTCTCGCACCGCGGCGATGACCGCCTCGCGCAGCGATTCCGCAGAATCGCCGCGGTGGGGCACGGCCCCTGAGACTGACTTGATTTCGTGCATCGCTGCCCTCCTGCCGGCGGGGTGCCGGTGTGGATGTAATGTTGGGCGCGGCCTTACATTCAGTCAATAGGAATCACCTTGCGTTCAGGCAAAAAAAATCCCCGCGGCCGGGGCGCGGGGATTCCGGGATGGGCGGCGACTGGCCTGCTACTGCGCCGACGTCACCAGCCTGAGCGGAGGCGCGGCGATGGCGTGCTCGGTGCTGTACGTGCCGTCATGCCGCTCAAGCATGACGATGACGGTCCGCAGATCGCCGCGCGCCTCCGGTTTCCATGGCGCGATGTTGGGTGCCGTGGATGCAGGTTTCAACCGGAGCCGGACTTGCCTCGGTGTGGGGTTTCGCCTACATTGGGGCCATGGACAACACAAGCCCGCTCCAACTGGCGTTTTCCAATCGCCGCGGCGGAAAGATCGCCGCGGCGTGTTGCGTATCCCGCGCCACCGCTCACGGATGGCGGTCCGATGACCGCCTGCCGCAGTCAGATCTGTCCGGCCTGACCGACTACGCCGGGCGCATCGCCGAAATCTGCGCCAAGCACGACGTTCAGGTGACGCGCGCCGACCTGATCGAGCACACCCGCGCCGCGTGGCTGCGGCGCGCCAGAGCATCCAGCGATGCCGCCTGACACCGATCAAGACACGCTCTCCATCCCCTCGGAGCGTGTCGGGCGCCGGCCCTCCCCCCGATCCGGGGCCGGCGCCCACCTTCTTCCGTCGCTCTCCTCCGACGGCTCTTCCGCCCCGCACCGGACCCCTGCCCGGCGGGGCGGTTTCTTCTTCCGCTGCGCTGCTTCTGCAAATGCGCCTGCTTGATCCGGCGTTCGCCAACAGCGAAGCCGGCCGGCGGGCGCTGCGCACGATTGAGAATCTGCTGGCGCAGGTGTCGGCATGAATCCGCTCATCGGCCTGATGGGCGCCGCCGGCGCCGGCAAGGACACGGTCGGCGAAATTCTGACGCGCCGAGGCTGGCAGCAAATGGCCTTCGCCGATCCGTTGCGCGACGGGCTGGCGGCGATGCTGTGGCTGCCGACTGAATGCTACGTCAGCCGGAAGGAGCAGCCGATCGAATGGCTCGGCGGCGCCACGCCGCGGATGTTGATGCAGACGCTCGGCACCGAGTGGGGTCGGAATCTGGTCTGCGCCGACATCTGGGTGCGGATCGCCGAGCGGCGGCTGGACGCATTCGAGCGTGCCGACACGTTCGAGCCAGTGCCCATCGCCGGCGTGGTGTTCACCGACGTTCGGTTCCCGGACGAGGCCGCAATGATCCGCCGTCGCGGCGGGGCGCTCTGGCGCATCGAGCGGCCCGGTGTCACGCCGGTGCGTGCGCACGTCAGTGAGACGGCCGCGGCCGATGTCGCGGCCGATCACACCATCGTCAACGACGGGACGCTGCTCGACCTCGAAATGCGGGTCGCGGCGCTGCTGAGGGAGGCGACATGAATCCCGTCGTCGGTGTCGTGCTGCTGCCGCCGCCGAGCCTGCGCCTCGACGACAGCGTGGTGGTGCTGCGGTACGTGTCGGACAAGCACGGCGACACGTTCCGGAGCGTCAAGTACGTGCGCAAGTCGGCCGGGCCGAAGTCGCGGACTCGGACGGTCGAGGCATTCGCGCGCGAGTTCGGAGCGTGGCGCCCGCGTGGGGCGGTTACGGCGGGGGAAACGGAATGATCTTCGACGCTTCGATCTACGGCGCTGCCGCCTGCGTGGTGATCGCGCTGTCGGCGCTCGGGTGTTTCGTGGCGGTGCGGGTGATGGATGCGGGGGCGGAATGAGCACCGACCATCAAATTGTCCACGGCGAAGCACTGCAATGGCTGCGTTCGCTGCCGGATGCGTGCGCGGATGCCGTTATCACGGACCCGCCGTATTCGAGCGGCGGAATGTTTCGCGGGGACCGGGCAAGCGCTCCTTCGTCAAAATACGAGCAAGGCGGGCAGAGCCTTACGAGGCCGGATTTTTTTGGCGACACAATGGATCAGCGGGCTTGGGTTGGCTGGTGCGAAGAATGGCTGCGCGAATGCCGGCGGGCGCTAATGGATGGCGGGCGCCTACTGGCGTTCATTGACTGGCGCCAACTCCCCGCCTTAACCGACGCGGTGCAGCGCAGTGGCATGATTTGGCGTGGCGTCATCACGTGGGACAAGGGCCTTGGGTCGCGAGCACCGCATACCGGATATCACCGACACCAATGTGAATATGCCGTTTTTGCAACCAGTGGCAAGTGCCCGCCAGCAGATGGCCGTGGACCGTTCCCTGGGTGCTACCGGTATCCGGTTCTGCAGTCGGACAAGCACCATATGGCCGGCAAGCCTACGCCGTTGCTGCGCGATTTTGTGAAGACCGTGCCGCCCGGCGGCCTGATCCTCGACCCGTTCGCCGGTAGCGGCACCACAGTCGTTGCAGCCGCGCTAGAAGGCCGGCGGGCATGGGGATGCGAGCTTTCGCGCGAGTACTGCTCCGTCGCGCAGCAGCGCATCGCCGAGGTGGTCGATATGCGCGGGGCTGCCGAGCAGGCCGGGCTGTTCGAGGCCGCGCCATGACCGCGCCGCGCGATCCCCGCGTTGATCCGCGGCCGGGCGACCTGCTGCGCATCACCCGACGCCGGCGCGTGCTGGTCGATGGCGTTTCCGCCGGATCGGTGCGAGTGACCGTCTGCAGCATCCTGTACTGGCCGGCCGTGTGGGCGATGCGCGAAGAAACGTGGACGCTGGACGAGTACCGGGAGACCGCAGCCGGCGAGAAGGTGCGCGTGCTGGAGACGGCGTCATGAGCCTGCCCATGTTCGTCGGCTCCGTGCTGGTCCCGCCGGACGGGCGCGATGATCGCGTCACGGTCCTGCGGGTGTTCGCGGATCGCACCGGATCGGAGTTCGTGCGCGTGCGCTACCGGATACAGAGCGCGCGCAGGCCGACGGATGCGACGCCGGGCGAGTTCCAGGCGCGGTTCGCGGGCTGGAGGCCGGCGGGCGAGGCGAGGGCGTGGCCAACATGAGCATCGCGCACGTCGTCAGCGTATCCGGCGGTAAGGACTCGACCGCTACGCTCCTGCTTGCGCTGGAGCGCTTCGGGCGCGGGCGTGTCGTGCCGATCTTCTGCGACACCGGCAACGAGCATCAGGCCGTTTACGACTACCTCGGCCACCTCGAAGCCGCGCTCGGCGTGCGCATCCACCGGTTGCGCGCCGACTTCTCGGCCGAGTTCGCGCGCAAGCGTGCGTTCATCTCCAGCGACCAGCGCACGGGGCGTGACGATCGCGGGCGCCGGCTGCGCTGGAGCAACCGGCGCAAGCGCGAGGCTATGGCCGTGCTGCATCCGACCGGAAATCCGTTCCTCGACCTGTGCCTGCTCAAGGGGCGCTTCCCGTCGCGGACAGCGCAGTTCTGCACCGAGCGCTTGAAGCGCGATCCGGCCGTCGAGTTTCAATTATCGCTGGTCGAAGACGGGCACCACGTCGTGAGCTGGCAGGGCATCCGACGCGACGAGTCGCAGCGCCGGCGCAATGCGCTTCGCTTCGAGCGGCTGGCGCCGCGCCTGGACGTGTACCGGCCGATCGTGGACTGGACGGCGGACCAGGTATTCGCGTTCTGCGCCGCGCGCGGCATACGGCCGAATCCGCTGTATCTGCAGGGCATGGGGCGCGTCGGCTGCATGCCCTGCATCAACGCCGGCAAGGCCGAGATCGCCGAGATCGCGCGTCGATTCCCGGAGCACGTCGAACGGATCGCGGCATGGGAGCAACTGGTTTCCGGCGCGTCCAAGCGCGGCGCGTCGACGTTCTTCCACAAGGTCGAGCGGCCCGGAACGAGTCGCGAGCAGTTCGAGGCGAACCGCGTCGAGTCGGTCGTCGCGTGGGCGCGCACAACGCGCGGCGGCCGACAGTTCGACCTGCTGGAAGCGCTGGCGCCGTCGGCAGGGTGCGCGAGCAGCTACGGGCTGTGCGAGGGGGTGGCATGACCCCGCGCGACATCATCACCGGCCTGCGGGCCGCCAGCTTCTGGCCGCGGCTTCCGACTGACGGGCACGAATTCATCCCCACGCTTCCGGCGCCGGGCACGCGCATCAACATGCGCGCCGCCATTGAGATAGACGCCGATCTGACCGCGCAGCACGCCGGATGCATCGCCTTCCTTCGCTCCGAGTTCCAGCCGTGGCAGCCGGCGCGCTGCGTGATCGGCGAAGAGATCGACGAGCTGCTGGCTGATGCGTGGCCGGATGCTGATCCCGTCACGCTCGGCCTGCTGCACGGGCCTCTGCAGACAGCGGCGGTCGTGGCCAGCATGCGGTTGCTGGTGCTGCTGGCGGCGGAGGGAAGGGCATGATCTTCCGCAACCTCAAGACCCGCCGCACATACGTCGTCATCGCGCGCGCATGCGACGCCACGAACAGCCGCGACGGGACTCCGGTCGTCGTCTACGCGCCGGCCCGCTGGCGTGCCCGGCTCGCGGCGTGGTTGCTGCGCGATGAGCAGGTGTTCGTGCGCGAGGCGCTGGAGTTCTCGGGGAAGTTCGGGAGGCGGGCGTGAGGCCGGTTCCGCAGTCCGCAGCCGCGCAAATGGCGTTCATGCGCCTTGCGTCCGGCGGCGCCGCAGAACCGCAGCATGCCGGCGACCTGCGCGTGATCAGGTTCGAGGTCCGCCGCCAACTGCCGCTGCTCAACGAGTTGCTGCGCATGCGCGAGCACGAGCGCATGCGCGCCAAGCAGGAGATCGCCGAAGCCGTGCATGCCGCCGTTCTGCCGCTGCGCGGATACGGGCGCGGATGGCAGCCGATCCGGCGATGTCTGGTGACGGTTGAGATTCACCGGCCCGGACGCCCGGATTGGGACGGGATGATGGGCGGCATCAAGTACCTGCTCGATGCGCTCGTCGTGCGCACCGGCCGCAATCCGCGCGGATGCGGCCTGATCCTCGATGACTCGCAGGACTGCATCGCCGAGTGCCCGCGCATCGTGCCGGTATGCACCGGCAGGGGCGGGCCGTCGCTGGCGCGCGTCATGGTCGAGGAGATCGGCTGATGGCTGCTGCCGGCGTGTATCTGTCCGCCGCCGAACTGCAGGCCCTGCACGGATGCGGGCCGCTCGCGATCAGCGCCTACGTCTGGCTGCGCTCCTGGATGGACTACGACACAGGCGAGGTCGGGCGCCCGCCGCACGTCATCAGCCTCGGGAAGCTGCGCGCCTACTGCGAGCGACACATCCCGCGCGGAGCCGGGTTTCAGGTCGAAACGCCGACCGAGAAAGACGTGCGCATGGCCCTCGATCAACTGGAGCGCGCCGGCCTCTGTATCCGCATCAGCGAGTCGCGAATCCTTGTTTTTCGACTCCCGCAGGCTGGTGTGGCCGAAGTCCGCCAAAAACAAACCGGGCACGTTGCGGGCACGTTGCGGGCAGAGGAAAGGGCACGTTGCGGGCATGTCGATGTTGTTGATTGCGAAGAAGAAAAACAGAGTTCGGCGGACGAACCGGGCACAGTATGGTGTTTGCATACTGGGCACACATCAAAGGGTCAAAGGGTCAAAGAAAAACACCATGAACCAAGCGCAGTGCTGCGACCTCCCGCGTGTGCGCGTACACACGCACGCGAGGACGGCGCTGCGCCGGGGGAGGCCATTGCCGATTTGCCGACGGATGTTGCTCCGTCGAAGCCGGATGCCGTTCCGGCGCAGGAAGAGCCACGACCGGATGCCGCTCCGGCCGAGGTCGACCCGGATGCCGTTCCGGGCCGAGGGACCGCGGATGCCGATTCCGCCCCGGATGCCGATTCCGGGAACAGCCGATCCGACCCGCAGGCATACCGGCTCGCGCTGATCGCGTCCGGATTCGCCGAGGGCCAGACCGTCAAGCCCGCAGCGCTTCGCCTCCTGCGCCAGTGGTCCGCGGACGCCGTTCCGCTGCCGCTGATCGCCGATGCGGCCGCCGTGGCTACAGGCCGGCTCGGGAGTCTTCCCGGCTCGCCGGCGTACCTCGCCCCGATCGTTGCCGAGCTGTCGCGCTCGGCGGGAGACCCGCATGTCCGCAGTGATCGACGCCCCGCCCCCCGAGTGGCTGGAGGAGGACGGCCCTGCCTCGCAGATCAGGCCGCAGACGCAGAGCGCAGAGCGCTTGACGCGCTCCAGCTCCGGCGCCGGCCGGAGCGCGACATCACGCCGGACGCGACAGATGCGTCCTGACGCGCTGGCCCGGTTCTGGAAGCGCATGGTGTTCGACCTGGGCCACTGCTGGACCAGCCGCTACGGGGTTGCCGCGTTCACCGACGACGGCGGGCTGACCGAGGGCGGCGCGCACTGGTCGGAGGCGCTGGCGGACCTGTCGCTGGACGCCATCTCTGCCGGGCTGACCGCGATGCGGGATGCCGGCGCCAACTGGTTCCCGACCGTGCCGGCCTTCCGCGAGCTATGCCGCCGCTCCGTTCCGTCCACGCGCCCGGAGCACCAGCCGTACCGGGCGCTGCCGCGGCCCGAGCCGAATCCGGAAGTGGCCACGCGCTACCGGGCGCAGGTGAAGGCTGCGGCCCGCGAATCGCACCGCTGCGTGACCTCGCCGGGCTACGGACTGGCCGAGTACGAACGCGACATCGCCGAGGCGCAGCGCGAAGGACGGTCGCTGTACGACGTTGACATGGCGGCACGGGCGCGCAACGGCTGGACCGAGGAGGACGAGGTCCGGCACCGGGCTGCGTGGTACTCGCTGCCGCACTTGGGGCCGTGCTACCGGCGCGGGCATGAGCCTCGGTCGGCTTCGTGATGACTCCCTGCCCGCTCTGCACCGCCAACAGCGGCATCCACGACTTCCAGCAGACCTGCTGCCGCGTCCGCTACCTGCTGGCGGCAGGAGCACGGCGCGGCAGCGGCTGACGAGACCGAAACCGCGCTGTCGGCCGCGCGGCAGCAGCGCAAGCACGCGGCAAGGCACCAACCGTCAACGCTGGCGGCCGATCAGCGTCAGACCAATACCGAGGTAGCGCATAGCCATGATCGACGCGCTACGGGCGAAATCTGAGGGCATGCCATGATCACGACCGACAGCATCCACCGCATCCTGATCGCCATGGGCGTGCGGCCCGAGACCGCCGGGCTGTTCGCGCCGCACCTGTTCGATGCCGCTACGAAGTGGGAAGTGTCCGTCGCGGCCCTGCCGATGTTTCTGGCGCAACTCGCGCACGAGTCGAGGATGTTCAAGGACATGTCCGAGAACATGAATTACGCCAATGCCAGCCAAATCCGCAGGACGTGGCCGAAGCGGTTCGCGAATAACTCCGCGGCAGTGGCGTTTGTTCGTAAGCCGGAGCGGCTCGCGAATTTCGTCTATGCGGACCGGATCGGAAATGGAGATGCCGCAAGCGGGGACGGCTGGAAATACCGCGGGCGCGGCTTGATTCAGATTACCGGCAAGGACAATTACCGCGACGCCGGTGAATCGCTCGGTCTGCCGCTGCTCGAAGAGCCGGAGTTGCTGGAAGAGCCGGCGCACGCGGCGGATGCGGCGGGGTGGTTCTGGAAAAGCCACGGCCTGAACCGGTTTGCGTCCAACATCAACGATTGTACGCGCGCCATCAACGGCGGCCTGAACGGATTGCCGGACCGGATTCGGCTGTACGAACGGGCGTCGGCTGCGGCGCTGCCGTCGGTCGGGGCTGAGGTGCTGGGGTTTGGGGCGGAGCAATGAGCAAAAAGCCGTCAGGCACAAACCCGTGCGCATGCCGATTCAGCAGCGCGACCGGCGAACAGGTTGTGTGGTGCGTGGTTCACGATGAATTGCGCGAAGCCGCCGCCGAACTATATCGCGTGTTCGAGATGCTGGACCGCGAAGGCTTGGAGCACAGGCACGGGCGCTGCGTCATGAAGATCGTTGTCGGGCTGATCGGGGAGCATGCGATGTTGCGCGGACGGCTGGAGGAGGTGCGGCAGCTTCTGTTGCGTCAGATTCTCATGTCGGAAAATCCGGATATCGAACAGGCGCTTTTCAGGATCAACCAAGCGTTGCTTGCGACGAGGCCGCGAGTCGAATGAACCCTGTTGACGATGCCGTCGCCGATGCGACCGCCCTGCAAACCCTGCGCTCCCGCCTCGCCAACTGGGGTGACGTGATGCGCGGCCGTCCTAGGCTCGGGCCGGTCCGCTGCGGATCGGCAGAGGGCGGATATGTCAGCACCGACGTGTGGGCCGGCAGCACCGGTCGCCCGGTGCTCGATCACCAAGACGCCGAGACCGTCGAGCGCGCCGTCTGCGAGTGCGACGACGAGGTGCGAACGCACCTGATCCGCCGGTACATCGAGCGGCTCGACGTGGCCGGCTGCATGGCCGGGCGCGATGCGTTCGTCAGGCGCTACCGGACGCGCAACGCGCGATACGCAGACACCAGAGCCGCGGCCTTCGAGCTTGCGGACCGCGCCGCGCACATCGCCGTCGGCTGGAAGCTGCGCGCTATTGACGCTGACGGAAAATCGGTATACTGCGCCCCAGACACGCCAGCCTGCGCCACGCAGTGAGACCACGAGCCGACCACGGAGGGATGGGCTCGGGTCGAAAATGGCGAGGCCAGATCATCAGAGCCCGGACCGGAGCAATCCTGTCCGGGCTTTCTCGTTTCCGGAGCCGGAATGTGCGGATCGATCGCAATTCACGGACCGAGCGCCTGCGCTTCGTGCGCCATCGCCGGATACAGCCTGCGGGTGACGCGAATGGATGAGACCGAGGCAACCCGGCAGGCCGCGGAGCATGGCAGTTCGATCGGGCAGGCCGGGTATTACCTCGCGCTGGCGGCTTGGGGATCGATCACGCACGCAATCCAGCGGATTCGGAGCGGTCAGAAAATCAGCTTCTGGCAACTCGCAGGCGAGACGTTCGTCTGCGTGTTCTCGGGGTTTCTGGCTGGCTTGATTTCGTCCGGGCTCGGCGCGAACGAGCCGCTGACGTGGGCAGCAGCGGCAGCCGGCGGGCATTTCGGTCCGCGCACGCTGTTCCTGTTGCGCGATCGGCTGTTCGAGCGCATCGGGGGCGAGCAGTGATCATGGCGCGTAATTGGCCGGGTCCCTGTGGATAACTTAATGGCACGGGTGCGCGGAGCCGCGGGATTTCACTAGCTACAGGGCCGGGGGGATTTCGTTCGCATGGCCGGCATCCAGAAGGCAGCAGCAGCAGCGCTCTCCGGAGTCGGGGTCCGCAGGCTTGAGCAGTTGGCGCACGGTGACGACCCGCCGCCGCGCAGCAGTGACGGCACCTATCCGCCGCGCGAGTTTGGCGAGTGGCTGCGCCGCCGCGTGCTGGCGGATGTCGGCATCGGGCAGGACGGCAAGGCCTTCGACTACGAGGCCGAGCGAGCCAGATACACGCACCACCAAGCCAACATCGCCGCGCTGGACGAGGCGCAGAAGCGCGCGGAGTTGATCCCGGCCGAGGACGTAGCAAGAGAATGGGCGGACATGGTGAGCAGGGCGCGAGCGAAACTGCTCGGCCTGCCGCCGCGGCTGGCTGCCCATGCCATGACGTGCTCCACCGTGCGCGAGGCAGAGGATTTCGCCCGCGCCGAGGTGTACGCAGTCCTTTCCGAACTTGCCGAAACTCCGGATGACGATCCTTCAGCAGATTCGCCGGGCGACGCTGACGCGCTGGCGCCCGCCGCCGCGTAGGACGGTCGCCGAGTGGGCGGAGGCCAGTCGCTACCTGAGCGCGGAAGCGTCGGCGGAGCCGGGCAGGTGGCGCAACAGCCGCGCGCCGCATCTTGTCAAAATCATGGAGTGCCTATCTCCGCTCGATCCGTGTGAAGCGGTCGTCGGCATGCTCTCCTCGCAGATCGGCAAGACCGAGTGCGTGCTGAATTTCGTCGGATATATCATCGACGAAGACCCCGGCCCTATCCTCGCGATCCAGCCGAACGTCACTCCGATGGGCGAGGCGTTCAGCAAAGACCGCATCGTACCGATGCTGCGCGATAGCCCCAGCCTGCGCGAGAAGTGCGGCGACCCGAAGGCGCGCGATTCCGGGCAGACGATCACGCACAAGCAGTTCCCCGGCGGTCACCTGACCATCGCCGGGGCAAACAGCCCGGCCGGCCTTGCGTCGCGCCCGATTCGCTACTTTCTCGGCGATGAAATTGACCGATGGGAAGTGACAAAGGAGGGCAGCGCGCTGTCGCTGGCCCGCAAGCGCCTGCTGACGTATCGCGCTGTCGGTCGATCGAAAGAACTGCTGGTTTCGTCCCCGACGCTCGCCGGCTTCGGCATCCATGCCGAATACGCAGCCTGCAACGAGCAGTGGGAATTGCACCTTCGCTGCCCGGACTGCGGCGCAACGCAGCGCCCGCAGCTTCGCCACTTCCTGTGGCCATCCGGCGATCCGGGCGCCGTCAGCTATGTCTGTGCCGCCTGCGGCGTCGCGCATCCGGCGGCGCAGGAAGCGAGGATCAAGGCGCGCGCCGAGTGGGTTCGCGTGAAGGAATGCGCCGCACATGATCGGCGCCGGGTCGGGTTCTGGGCAAACCAGTGGGCAAGCCCGTTCACCTCATGGGCGGATACCGTGCGCGAATTCATCGATGCCGGGAAGGATGCGGGCAAGCTGCAGGCGGTCGTGAACACCGCCTTCGCCGAGCCGTGGGAAGACGAAGCCGAGAAAGCCGACGGCGGCGCGCTCCTTGCCCGCCGCGAGTCCTACAGCGCCAGCGCGCTGCCCGACGACATCCTGCTGCTGTCAGCCGGCGTGGACGTGCAGGACGATCGGCTGGAGTGCGAGATCGTCGGATGGCGTGCCGCGTCCGCGGACGAGCCGCCGGAGTCGTGGGGCGTCGAGTACCACGTTCTGCCCGGAGACCCGGCGCAGCCGGGCGTGTGGGCCGAGCTCGACCTGCTGCTGTCCGAAACGTGGCGCACCGAGTCGCGGCGCGAACTGCGCGTGCAGATGGCGTGCGTGGATTCCGGCGGGCACCACACGCAGCAGGTCTATGCATGGTGCGCCAAGCGCACCGGCCGACACATCTACGCGATCAAGGGTGGCGCCGGAAAGCGCCCGATCTGGCCCGGCGCCGGCAAGAAACGGAACCTGCGCGGCGTGTCCGGCACGGTCTACACGCTCGGCGTCGATGCCGCGAAGGACGCGATCTACTCGCGCCTGAAGATCGACCGCCCCGGACCAGGCTTCTCGCACTGGCCGGTCGCTGACTGCTACGGGCCGGCCTATTTCGCTGGCCTGACCTGCGAGCAGGTGCGCACGCGCAAGGTGCGCGGGTTCGACGTGCGCGAGTACTTCAAGCCGAGCGGTGCGCGTAACGAGCCGCTCGACTGCCGCGTCTACGCGCTCGCCGCGCTCTGCTCGCGGAAGATCAACTGGCAGAGTCTCGCGCGCGCCGCCGAGCGCTGGCTGAACGCCGTCGCAGAAGAGCGACCGCCGGATGCGCTGGCGCCGGAACGACCGCCAGATCCAGCCCCACAGCCCCAGCCCCCAGAAGCCCGCCCCGCGCGGGCTTCTTCGTTCTTCGGACCACGAAAATCCTTCTGGCGACGCTGACCATGTCCACGCAAGCCGATTACGACGAGATTTGCGCGCAGATCAATTCCGGCATCAAGAGCGTGACCAAATCGGACGGCAGTCAGGTCCAATACGCGACCGTCGCTGAAATGGAGCGCGTGCGCGACCGCATCGCCGCCGAACTCGGCATTGCCGGCCCGCAGCCGCGCGGCGCGTTCGTGCCGCTGCGCACCAGCAAGGGCCTGTGATGCTCGATCAGTTCATCGCATGGATCGCGCCGGAGACTGCGCTACGCAGGGCGCGCGCCCGTGCTGCGCTGTCCGCGCTCGGGGCGCGCGCCTACGAGGGCGCCAGCCGTGCCGACCGAATGTCCGATTGGCGCACGACCAGCAATTCCGCCGCCGCCGAAGTGGCGCCGGCGCTCGAACTGCTGCGCGCCCGCGCCCGCGACCTGCGCCGGAACAACCCGTGGGCCGCGCGCGGTGTCGCGCTGATCGCGTCGAATCTGGTCGTCTACGGCATCGCCGCCAGCATCGAGGCGAACGGCAAGGGCGCGCAGAAGCGCGCCGAACGCCTGATGCCGGCACTGAAAGCGTGGGCCGAGTCCACGGCCTGCGACGCGGACGGCATGAGCAACCTCGCCGGGCTGCAGTCGCTGGTGGCCGCGAGCGTGGCCGGCGACGGGGAAATCCTGATCCGCCGCCGGATGCGCCGCCTGTCCGATGGCCTGCCGGTGCCGATGCAACTGCAACTGCTCGAAGGCGACTATCTGCAGAACACGACACAGGCGCTTGCATCCGGCCGCATCGTGCAGGGCGTCGAGTTCGACGGCATCGGCCGGCGCGCCGCCTACCACCTGTACCGCGACCACCCCGGCGACTGGCTCGGTCTGCGGCAGGCCAGCGAGACCGTGCGTGTGCCGGCGGATGATATCGCGCATGTGTTCCGCGTCGATCGTCAGGGGCAGGTGCGCGGCGTCACGTGGCTCGCCCCGTTGATCATCACCCTGCGCACCCTCGACGAGTACGAGGACGCGCAGTTGATGCGGCAGAAGGTCGCCGCCTGCTTCGCCGGCAGCCTGCGCACGCCGGATGCCGAGGTGGAGGATGCCGAAAGGCAAAAATGGGAGGGCCGCACCGTCGAGCCCGGCACCATCAGCGTCCTGCCGCTTGGCACAGAGCTTGATTTCACCACCCCGCCGGCCGCCGAGGGCTACGCACCGTACACCGCCACGCAGTTGCGGCGCGTTGCCGCCGGGCTCGGCGTGCCATACGAGGCGCTGACCGGCGACCTGTCGCAGGTCAACTTCAGCAGCGCGCGCATGGGCTGGCAGGAGTTCGGCAGAAACATCGAGTCGTGGCGCTGGCAGATGCTGATGCCGCAGGGGCTCGATCGTATCGGCGCGTGGTTCCTTGAGGCCGCTGCCGCCGCCGGCTACGACACCGCCGGCCTGTCCGTCCAGTGGACGCCGCCGAGCCGCACGCTCGTGGACCCGGCGCGCGAAACGCAGCCGATCATCGACCAGATCCGAGCCGGACTGATCAGCCCGCAGGAAGCCATCCGCGAACGCGGATATGACCCCGATCAGGTGCTCGCCGACTGGAGGGCGTTCGCCGACCAGCTCGACGCGCTCGGCCTGACGCTCGACATCGACCCGCGCGTCGAGGCCCGCCAGAAGGCCGCGGCGCAGAATCTCCAGGAGGCATCCGTCCCATGACCAACCACGCCACGCGCCTGCTGCCGAAGCAACAGACCGGCGCAACCGTGCGCGCCAACAGCTACGACCCCGAGACGCGCACCATCGAGCTGTCGTGGGGCAAGGGCGCGGCCGTGCTGCGCCGCCGGATGTTCGACTCCGACTACGTCGAGCAACTCGACATGGCCGGCGCCGATCTGTCGCGACTCAATGCCGGCGCCTCACTGCTGAACGCGCATGAGGACTGGACGCTGACCGACATCATCGGCGTCGTCGAGCGCGCATGGATTGAGGCCGGCGAGGGGCGCGCCGTCGTGCGCTTCAGCGAGCGCGAGGACGTGACTGGCATCGTCGCCGACGTGGCGGCCGGCATCATCCGGCATGTCTCGGTCGGCTACTCGGTCGAGGAATACCAGATCACCGAGCGCAGCGACGGCCCCGACATCTACACCGCCGTCCGCTGGACGCCGCTGGAACTCTCGCTGGTCCCGATCCCGGCCGACCCGTCCGCGCAGGTGCGCGGCGCGCCGGAGTACTTCCCCGTCACCATCACCCGCGCCGCGCAGGCGCCTGTACCCGAGGCCACAGCCATGACCGACGAAGCCGTCGTCACCCCGGCCGCGCCTGCCGTCCAGCAGACCGCCGAACACACCGCCATCCGCGCCGAGGGCGCCAAGCTGGAGCGCGAGCGTCAGGCCGGCATCCGCCGCTGCGCGCAGGCCGTGCGCGCCGACGCCGAAACCATGCAGCGCCTGATCGACGACGGAACGCCGCTTGAGCAGGCCCGCGCCGCACTGATCGACGCCGCCGCCGATCGTGACCAGGCCACCCGCATCAACGGCGCGCACGCCACCACCACGGCCGACAGCGCCGAGCGGTTCCGCACCGGCGTCGAGCGCGCCATCCTCGCCCGCGCCGGCATGCTGCCGGCCGCCGAGCGCGCCGCCGAGGCCGGCAGCGAGTTCCGCGGCATGACGCTGCTGGAGATCGCCCGCGCCTCGCTGTCCCGCGCCGGCGCATCGGCGACCGGCGACAAGCTGGCCGTCGTCGGCCGCGCCTTCACGCACACGACCGGCGACTTCTCGAACTTGCTGGCCTCGACCGCCAACAAGGCGATGCTCAAGGGCTGGATGGAGGCGCCCGAGACCTTCGGCGCGTGGACCTCGACCGGCTCGCTGCCCGACTTCAAGGCGACCTCTCGCGTCGATATCGGCGCGTTCCCGGCGCTGTCGCTGATTCCGGAAGGCGCCGAATACACCTACGCGACGCTGTCCGACCGCGGTGAAACGGCGCAGATCGCCACCTACGGCAAGCTGTTCTCGATCACCCGGCAGGCCATCATCAACGACGACCTGAACGCGTTCACGCGCATCCCGGCCAGCATGGCGCGCGCCGCCCGGCGCACGGTCGGCAATCTGGTCTACGCCATCCTGACCGGCAACCCGACGATGGGCGACAGCGTTGCGCTGTTCCACGCCAACCACAGCAACCTCGACACCGGCGGCGGCTCCGCGCTGTCCGTCACCAGCCTCGCCGCGGCCCGCGTGAAGATGGCCAAGCAGACCGGCCAGCAGGCCGAGCCGCTGAACATCCAGCCGGCGCACCTGATCGTGCCGGTGGCGTTGCGAGACACCGCCGCCGTGATCCTCGCGTCCGAATACAACCCGGACGCGACCAACAAGCTGCAGGCCCCGAACCCGGTCCGCGGCATGGTCGATGTGATCGCCGATCCGCGCCTCGACGCCAACAGCGCGACCGCGTGGTACCTGACCGCATCGCCGATGGCCTTCGACGCCATCGAGGTGCTTTACCTCGACGGCAACGACGCGCCGTTCCTCGACCAACAGGCCGGCTGGAACGTCGACGGCACCGAGTTCAAGGTCCGCATCGACGCCGGCGTGAAGGCGTGGGATTACCGCACGCTCTACAAGTCCGCCGGCGCCTGATCCGGCCAGCCCCGTCCACTTCGCCATAAGGCCCGCCATGCGCGGGCCTTTCCGTTTCCGGAGATCAGAAAATGGCCACGAACTACATCCAGCCCGGCGACGTGCTGACGCTCGCCGCCCCTTACGCCGTTGCGAGTGGAGCAGGCATGCTGGTCGGCAGCATCTTCGCCGTCGCGCTCGCCGCCGCCTCGAACGGCGCGAACGTGCAGGCGCAGCGCGGCGGCGTCTGGACGTTGCCGAAGCTGCAGGCCGACGACGTGTCGGTCGGCGCAAAGCTCTATTGGGACAACACCAACAAGCGCCTGACCCTGACCAGCAGCGGCAACACGCTGGTCGGCGCTGCCACGGCCGCCGCCGGAACCAGCGCCACGACCGTCAGCGTCCTGCTCGACGGCGCAGTTCGGTAAGCGATCATGTCTGCCGCGCTGATCCATATCGCTGACCCGTCGGTGCCGGGCGGCTGGAGGCCGGCGACCGCCGCCGACTTCGCCGGCGCGTCACCCGGTGGCGGTGCCGGCGACGCATCCGCCGCCAATCAGGCCACGCAGATCACGCGCGAGACCGAAATCCGCGACCGGCTGCCGACCGCGCTGGTAGCGGGAGCGCTCCCCGTCGTTGCTCGCGGCGGCCTGACGGCAATGGGGTTCGAGCAGATCACGTCGCTGTCGTCATCCGCCGCACTGACCGTGCCGAGCGGCGCGACCATCGCCGTCGTGCAGGCGGATGTCGCCGACGTGCGCTGGCGTCCGGATGGCGCGACGACCGCCCCGACCGCCAGCGTCGGCATGCTGTTGCCGGCTGGAGCCGAGCGCGTATTCGATGGCGGGCTGGCGTCGGTGCGATTCATTCGCGTGGCGGCCGGGGCCACGCTCAACGTGAGTTACTACCAGTGACCGAGCCGACCAGACTGCTTGCGCCGGCACAATACCGGATGCCATCGCTCGCCGTATCCGGCGCGTCGATCACGCTCGATACCAGCGCGCTGCGCAGCACGGTCAATGTCACGACCGGCGCATCCGACAGCGCCGTTGACCTGCCGACGGCCGCCCGCGCCGGCGACACATTGATGATCGTCAAGGCCGACAACGGCGCCGGCCGTGTGCTCATCAACACGTCCGTGGCCTGGCTGTCCGCCCAGGGCGACGCCGTGCAGCTCTGGTACGACGGCAGCGCGTGGTCGGTCGGCTGGCGCGACATCGCCCCGGTGCGCGACCTGTTCCTCAGCGGCGGCACCTGGACCCGGCGCCCGCTCGCCAAGCAGGTGCTGGTGCGCCTGATCGGCGGCGGCGGCGGCGGTGGCTCCGGGCGCAAAGGCGCCGCGGGCACCGCGCGCCGCGGCGGCGGCGGCGGGCAGGGTGGGGCGTACACGGAGGTCCTGCTGCGGGCGTCGAGCTGCGGCGCGACCGAGACCGTGACCATTGGCGGCGGCGGGAGCGGCGGTGCATCGCAGGCGACCAATTCCTCCAACGGTAACGGCGGGGTCGCCGGCGGCACCTCGTCGTTCGGCTCGCTCGTTTACGCATACGGCGGCAGCAGTGGGGGTTCCGGCCAGTCCGCCGCCGGCGGCGGCGGGGGCAGTAGCAACGCGAAAGGCACCATCGACGGCGGCAGCGGTGGTGCCTGCACCGACACCGCCTCGGGCGGCGGCGGCCCGAACGGCGCCTGCGGTGGCGGCGGCTCGGGCGCTCCGGTGACCACTGGCAACGCCGCAGCGGCCGGGGCCGGTGGCGGCGGGGGCGGACGCATCCGCAACGCCATCGCCGGCGGCTCGGCCGGCACTTCGGGCGGCGGTGCCGGTGGTAGCGGCACGTCGCAGCCCAGCGACTTTTCGGCCGGTTTCACCGGCGGCCCCGGCGGGGGCGGCGGCGGCAGCTCCATCACCGGCAACGCCGGGGCGGGCGGCGCCGGCGGCTTTCCGGGTGGTGGTGGTGGTGGCGGCGGCGGCAGCGTCGACGACACCGGCAACTCCGGCGCCGGCGGCAACGGCGCCGATGGCGCCGCCGAGATCATCACCTACTTCTGACCCACAACACGCCCGGGAGGGCAGCATGGCCAAGTACGCACTCATCGACACGCGCAGCAACACCGTCGCCAACGTCATCGTCTGGGACGGCATCACGCCGTACACGCCGCCGCCGTACCACGTCACGCGGCTGATTCGGCCGGGCGAGGTTGTCGGCCCGGGCTGGGACTATGACCCGGTGAACGACACGTTCATCGCGCCGCCGCCCGAGCCGGAGCCGGAGCCTGTTCCGGAGGAGTGAGGCCGGTGAACCTCGCCTTCGGCCGCGGCCTCGACGGGTGCGCCACGCCATGACCTTCGCCGCCCTCACTGCCCGCGCCAACCTCGCGCTCTACCGCGTGTTCGGCGAGGCCGCGACCTGCGGCGGCCTCGCCTGCGTCGTCATCCTGTCCCGCGCGAGCAACACCGGCCCAACCGGCTACGACGCGCAGGTATCCGGCCAGTCAGTCACTGCCGTGGTGCGCGTCGGAGATGGCGACGGGATGCTGCCGGCCGCACCGATCGCCGGCGCGCTGCTCGTGGTCGGCGACGAGTCGTGGCGCGTGATGGAGCCGCCGGCGCGCACCGGCGAGGCGGGCGAATACCGGCTGGTGCTGGCGTGACGACCGCCGTCATCCAGATCGATCAGGCCGCGCTCGCCGAAGCCGCCGCGATGCTCACGGACGTGCGTAACGGCACTGACCGCGCGCTGGCGATGGCGATCAACCGCGTTGCGCCGCGCATCCGTACTGCGATGTCGACTGCCGTGCGCCAGCAGGTTGCGTTACGCGCGGCATACGTCAATGCCGCACTTGAATTGCAGAAAGCGCGCATTGGTCGGATGCGCGCCAGCATCAGTACTCCGGAAAAAGGCGTTCCGCTGGTGCAGTACATGATCAGTTCAATGCTGATTCCGTTCGAGATCGGAAAGCCAGCAACAACGCGGTTGGCGCAGGCGCCGTTCGTCCAGGTGGCCCGCGGGGGAAATATCACGATCGTGCTCGGGGAGTCGCTGGGCGGCGTGGACAAGTTCGCCGGCGCGTGGGTTGGCACGACCCGCCGCGGCATCACGCAGATTTTCACACCGGTCGATCCGGGAGATCGCCGGTGGGGCCGGCCAATCAGGCCGCTGTACGGTCCGTCAATTTCGCAAGTCCTGTCGCAGAGCAAGACCGGCAAGACCCTGATCGACGAGGCCGCGCAGTCCGCGTCCGGCCGGCTGCCGGTAGAGCTGCTGCAGGCCGCCACCTACCTGCTGACGAAGCAGGCTGCCCGAGTGAATCCAGATGGTTGACTCCGTTCGCGAGCGCATCGTCAGCGTGCTGCTCACGCGCACCTCTGCCGCCCGCGCCTACACGCGCCCGGACGCGCTGCCGGCCCGCGGCCTGTTCGTTGGCCCGGACACCGACGGGCAGATCCCGGTCTACGGCGGTCAGCAGTTGACGCTGACGGCCACGCTGGAGCAGGTCGAGTCAGTGCCGACGCCCGGCGCTGACATCGCCGCGTTCGCCGCTGCCGTCGACGCCCGCGCTACCGCCGCGCTCGCCGAACTGATCGCCGCGCTTGGCTCCGGCGAGATCGACGACGGCGCATTCCTCGCCGATCCGCCGACGATCACGTCCGCGACCGCCGGCCTCGCCGAGGGCAACCCGGCGCTGCTCGCTGCGCGCGTGGAGTTCAGCGTCACCTACCGCCACGCCCGAGGCGACCCGTACACCCCTGCCTGACCTGATTCGACGCCAACAAGGCCCGCCACCCGGCGGGCTTTTTCGTTTCGCCCACAGCCCGCCGCGAGCGGGCTTTTTCATGCCCGCGAGGTAATCCCATGGGTGCGCAGCAGATTCGCTACGAGGCCGGACAGACGCAGTACGGCTGGACCGCGCTGACCGATTCCGGCGATGCCACGACCTTCGAGGGCGCGGTTGCGCCGTGGTCCGATGTTGGCCGCGACTACGTGCTGGCCGACGTGCGCGCCTACGGCCTGGCCACCGGCGGCGCCGTCACCGGCACCGGGTCGAACGATCAGGTCGCCGTCGCCGCGCTGACGGCTTACATGCCCGGCGCCACCGGCGCCGACCTCACGACCGGCCTGCTCGCCGTCGCCGCGAATGCCGCGCTGTCGGTCGGCACGCGCCCGACCGGCAGCAACAAGTGCATCGTGTCGATCACGGTCAACAGCTCCGGCGCCCTCACCGTGGTCAAGGGCACCGATGGCGCGAGCATCGTCGCCACCCGTGGCGCCGCCGGCGGTCCGCCGCTGATCCCGGCGGCCAGCATCGAGATCGGGCAGGTGACGCTGTCCGGATCGACCGCGGCGCCGGTGGTGACCGCCACCGACGTGTCGCAGATCGACGGCCTGTCGATCGAGCGATTCTCCTACCCGCCCTACAGCGTCGACCGGCTCAACGGCGCGGTGACGTTCGCCGAGGCGCTGCCGCTCATCCACACCGGCGGCGTGGCGCGCAAGGTCTACGCGCGCCCGGCCGTGCCGATTTTCGCGGCGGTTCCGGATGCGTACGACTGGGTGCCGGCGGACGAATCCGGTAGCGTCACCAGCACGCAAACCTATGACGGCGCCCGCGGCGCCGCCTCGCTGTCGCTCAACGGCGCGTCGTTCTCGTTCATCAGCCGCGACGGCATCAGCGATCCGGTGCTGGCGCTGAAGGGCGAGTCGCTGTGGTTCGAGTACAAGCCGGACCGCACGCGCTCGCTGCCCAAGCAACTGACGCAGGGGGTGCTGAGCGTGGCGCGCACCAACCCGGCGAGCGGCAACAAGGTGGTGACGGTCAGCATCGCGGCTGAGCGCGCTACTGCTGACGTGGTGGCCTGATATGGCGCTCGACATCGATGCATTCCGCGCCGCTGCGCAGCGCATGCAGCACCGCACCGCCGACGTACCGGTGCCGGAACTGGCGGCGCTGCTGCCGGATGCAGACCCGGCGACGCTGGTCGTGACCGTGCGCGGGCTGTCGCATCATGAGATGGCTGCGGCGCATGAATTTGCCGATCGCGATTTCATAAGGTTACTGAAAGACCTTATGGAAGCCCTTGCCGAGCGATCTGGCGCAAAGACTATTGCCGGTACGATCTACGAGTGCATGTTCGTCGGGGAGCGAACGCCGACTGATACGGCGCTCCGGATTGCAAAACTGATGTCAGGCGCAGTAAACCCACAGATTGATCTGGATGCGGCAATTCAGATCGCTGAGGGATTCCCCGAGGTATTCAAGCGCCTTACCGATAAAATAAAGATACTTACCGACGGCGGCGCCACCTTGGGAAAGCCGCTGCGCTGTACCGAGACGACAGCATCCTGATGGCGCTGCAGCTCGGGCACAAATGGGGCCGGCCGCTGTTCGAGCTGCGCCCCGACCGGTTTCCGGCCGGGTATCTTACGGACCTGGAGATCGAGCTGTGGGCGCGGTTCTACGCGGACCCGACGTTCTTTCCGAAGCCGGCCGGCGGGTGACAGGTGCTACTATCTGAGCACCATCGCACCGGATGCGCCGCCATGCCTCGCGCAACGACCGCAGCTATCGCCATCATCATCGCCCTGCTCTCCGTCACAGCCGGCGCCGGTGAAGTCTGGCGCTGGCAGGACAAATCCGGAGGGTGGCACTTCGGCGACCGCCCGCCACCCGGCGCGGCGGCCGAGTGGTACGACACCAGCCGCAGCCGCTCGACCGCCGACCCGGCCGAGATCGAAGCGCAGCGTCGGCGCAACGATGCAGCGGCCGGCGGAATGGTGCGTGACGCGGATCAGTCGGTGATCGACCGTCGTCGCGCCCGCGACTACGACCGAGCCTATGAGGATGAGGCTGCGCGGTTGAAGGCCGACCGCTGCGCCTCGCTGCGTAGCATTCGCGACGCATCCCGCGGCGACCGCGCGACCGAGCTTGGCCGGCAGTACCGGCAGCAGTGCCAGTAGCCGCCTGATCGCCCCGCCCCACAAGCCCCGCCCCGGCGGGGCTTTTTCATGCCCGGAGCCTACATGGCAGCCAGTGACCTGCAGCGCGTCGTCAGCATCATCTTCGCCGGCGAGGATCGGCTGTCGCCCGCCGCCCGCGCCGCGCAGCGCACGCTGTCGGAGTTCGGCACCGGCCTGTCCGGTAGCGTCGATGCTCTCGCCGGGTTCACGGCCGGCGCGGCGAGGCTGGAGGCGGGCATCCTCGCCACCGGCGCGGCTGCGGCGGTGTTCGCCGTCAACACCGCCGCGAAGTTCGATCAGAGCTTCCGCGGCCTCACGACGCTGATTGAAGAGCCGACATCCGCGCTCGGCGGCTTCCGGCAGGCCATCCTCGACTACGCGCAGGGCAGCACGCAGCCGCTGGAGCAGATCACCGCCGCGCTCGGCGATGCGATCGGCTCCGGCGTGCGCTGGCAGGACTCGCTCGCGCTGCTGCGCGTGGCCGAGCAGGGCGCGGTCGCTGGCAACGCGCAGCTCGGCGAGTCCACGCGACTGCTGGTCGGCACGCTCAACGCCTACGGGCTCGGCGTCGATCAGGTGCGGCGCGTCAGCGACGTGTTTTTCCGCACCGTCGGCGACGGCACGATCAAGATCAGCGATCTGGCGAACGATTTCGGCCGCATCGCGCCGCTCGCTGCGGCGGCCGGCGTGCCTATCGAAACGATCGGCGCGGCGCTCGCCACGCTGACGCAGCAGGGCATCCAGCCGTCCGAAGCCGTTACCTACCTGCGCAGCGCGCTGTCGGCGATCATCAATCCGTCGAGCCAGGCCGCGACGCTCGCGCAGCAGCTCGGCATCCAGTTCGACGCGCAGGCGCTGAAATCGCGCGGCCTCGCCACGGTGCTGAACGACGTGCAGCGCGCCACCGGCGGCAACGTCCAGCAGATGGCGGAACTGTTCGGCGGCACCGAGGCGCTGTCTGCCGTGCTCGGCCTCACCGGCGAAAAGGCGGCGAAGTTCTCGACCGAGCTTGCCCGCATGCAGAACGCGGCCGGCGCCACGCAGACCGCGTTCGCCCGGTTCGCCGGCGCGCTCGGGCCAGCGGCGCAGCAACTGAAGAACGCGATCGAGGTCGGCCTGACCGGCATCGGCGACCGCCTGCTCGACGAGTCTGGCGGCATCGTCGCTGCGCTGGCGGCGATCGTGCGCGCCATCAGCGGCAGCGCCAACAGCGGCAACCTCAAGCCGCTGGTCGACGACCTCGAAGCCGGATTCAAGCGCGTGCAGACCGTCCTCGAAACCGTTGCCCGCAACCTGCCGGCCGCGCTCTCGTCCGCCGACCTGTCGAGCTACCGCGCCGGCGTGCAGGCCGTGGCCGACGCGCTCGGGCGCCTGTTCGGCGCCGCCGACCTGACGACCGTCGAGGGCCTGCGCAGCGCGATCGAGCAGACCGGCGTCGCCTTCAATTTGCTGTCGCAGTACGTCGCTGGTGCGATCGACGGCATCGGGCCGTTCGCGACCGGACTCGCGACCATCGCCAGCACCATCGCCAGCATCAACCCGGAGACGGTCGCATTCGTCGGCACGCTCGGCGGCCTGGCGGTCGGGCTGTCGGCGGTCGGTACGGCGCTGTCGGTCGTGACTCCGCTGCTGGCTGCGATCCGCGCTGCTGGCGGCATCGCCGGCTCACTCGGGTCTGCGGCGGGGCTGGCTGCTTTCGGCGCAGCGCTCGGCACGACCGGGGTGGCGCTGGCGACGTTCGGCGCGACGTTCACCGCCACGCGCGCGCTCGGCCTCGACGAAAAATTCAACGACTGGCTGATCCCAGACTGGCTGGCCGGATACCAGGGCGCCACGCTCGGCACGGCACTGGCGGACGCGGCGGACTGGATTGGAAAGTTCGGAACCGCCGCCGATCAGGCGGCCCCGGCCGCGCAGCGCCTCGCCGATGCGCAGCAGTCCGTCGAGTCGGTCAGCGAGCGCAACGCCCGCCTGATCCGCGACGCCATCGCCGACGAGGCAAAGCACACCAGCGAGCAGTTGCTCGGCGCCGCCGCGTCACGCGAGCAAGCGGCCGAGGCCGATGCGCTGGTGCGAATGTGGGAACGGCTCGGCTACCAGTACGACGCGACCACGGGCGCATTGCGGCGCACCGAGGACGTGCAGGCCGATCTGCTGCGCGGGTTCGAGGCGCAAAACAATGCCGCCGGCAGGGCGCTGGACACGCAGCGCAGATTTCACGTCGAACTAATCAACGGCATCCCGACCTACACGCAAGTAGCGAAGGCTGGAGAAAAACTTTTCGAGCCGGCGAAGAAATCCGCCGAAGAAGCGAAAACCGCATCTGACAAGCTCAAGGAATCGCTTGAGAAAATCGCTAGCGACGAGAGAATCAGGACGCTCGAAATCAAGGCGAAGATCGACATTGCCGACATTGAGGCGCAAACCGAACGGTTAAAGGCCGCGTTCGCCAGCATTGACAACACCGTCACCAGCACCGGCGAAACGCTGGCAAAGCTGGTCGGTGAATTTGCCGATGCGCAATCGTCATGGGACAAGTCATCTATCTGGAAAGAGGTTGAGCGCGAATCCAAGCGCCGGGATGATGCACTGAAACTGCAGCGCGAACTGATCGAGGCGCAGGCTGATTACCTGCGCGAGAAAGCCAGAGCATTAGCGCGCGGGGATGCGGCAATTACGGTCAATGCGCCGGGCCTGAAACCGCATCTGGAAGCGTTTATGTGGGAAATCCTGAGCGCAATCGAATTGCGGGCCAGCACCGAAGGGCAGGAACGACTGCTCGGCGTGGCCGGAATAGCGGTGTAGCCGTGTTCCCCGTAGCGATTTGCTCAGAGCTTTTCGACCTCGACGGCATCGCGATTCTGCCGTCGAGCACGCCGGTCGACGTGGATGCGGCCCGGCGCATGTCGCGGACCGCCACGCTCGACGGCGGCTGCTGGATCACGGACCAGGGCGCCACGCCGAGCGACGAGACCGTGACCGTCAGCGTCCCGACCCCGTCGCCGGCGCTGCTCGATCGCGTGCGCCACCTCGTCGCCACGCACGCGACCGTGATCGCCTCATTCCCGTCCGGCGTCTACCGCGCCGCGATCGAGCGCGCGCAGTGTGATGCGTCGGTAATGCGCATTACGCTGCTGATCATTTCCAGAATATCCGCATAGGTAATTGCAATGGCTTATTTCACAACCAGCACTGCTGTTGGCGCGTCGTGGGTGCAAAAGCTGATTACCGATCTGGATGCGGGCAGCGGGCCGGCGACATTCAAATTTTACACCGGCACCCAACCTGCTGCGCTTGGGGCGCTGTCCGGAAATACGCTGTTGGCGACGACGACCTGCGCCGACCCGTGCGGTTCTGTAACTGGCCGATCCGCCACAATTACAGCGCCGTCAGCGGATAGCGCGGCGGACGCTGATGGCACACCAACTTTTGCGCGCGGCGCAGACAGTAATGGCAACGCGGTTTGCGATATTCCGGTCATGCTGGCGTCAGCGTATGACGCGCTTTCTGACGACGCAAAAAAGCTGGCCGGAATTGTCATCAAGCTGAACATAGCCACATTCGTCGCGGGCGGCCCGGTTACGTGGACAGAAAACATCGTAATTGCTGACCCGAACGGATAATAAAAATGGCCTGGGCAAGGCTGCGCCTGCTGATTGCGTCCGTACAGGGCGGCGGCAATTACGTCACCATCGGCGAACTGCAGTTTCGTGGCACGATCGGCGGCGCCACGCTATGCACGGGCGGAACGGCGTTTGCGGACAGTTACTATACATCAGGCACATACGGCCCGCTGACGGCTGATAAAGCGTTTGACGGAACAAACGCAATTGCTAATTCATGGATTAGTAATGAAACAAGTTTACCGCATCACGTCGGTTATGTATTTGCAGCGCCGGTAGATATTGCGGAAATCGCAATTAGCTGGCCGCCCGGATATGGAGCCAACAACGAACAGCCGAAGGGCATTTCGTTGCAGGGCAGTAACGACGGCGGCTCTACGTGGGAGACAATTCAAAGCTGGACGCTGGCCACGTTCGCGTCCGGCGAAACCAAGACGCTGACGGTTATTCCGGATATCACGGCCGCCGCTGCCGGCATGCCGCGGCGCCCGAGCGGAGCGGTGGCGGCAAGGCATGCGCCACCCGGTTTCGCCGCCGCTGCCGGCATGCCGCGGCGCCCGAGCGGAGCGGTGGCGGCAAGGCATGCGC
>WBZU01000381.1_pt1 | contig 39718 bp, 37 predicted proteins | sample 5204311 | NCBI WGS metagenome assembly WBZU01 (sample SAMN12344359, study PRJNA552823) | activated sludge metagenome | biome: Activated sludge suspended growth; feature: Nitrification reactor; material: Wastewater; isolation source: activated sludge from nitrification reactor of wastewater...
GACCCACAGCTGGACCATGCGGAATGGACCGCCTGTTTTGCTGTAGTTCGGCGAATGAAATTCCTCATGGATGATGCCGCGGGCGGCGGTCATCCATTGCACGTCGCCTGGTCCGATCGTCCCCCCGTTCCCGGCCGAATCGCGATGGGCCACTTCACCGTCATAGACGATCGTCACGGTTTCAAAGCCACGATGTGGGTGTTGCCCCACGCCTCGCGGCTGGTCGGTGGGGTCGAACCGATGCGGACCCGCGTAATCAAACAGCAGGAACGGGCTGACGTCCGCACTGTCGTGGTGATAAGAAAACAACGACCGGACAGGGAACCCGTCTCCGACCCAATGGCTCCCGTGTGACCGCAGAATGTCGGCAATCTTCTTCATGGTTGCTCCTTTCTCGATACGATGCCTTGATCTTTCATCTCGCGTTGAAAGGTAGTATAGGTTCGTCTCATCGACTTTCAAGTACGGTCCAGGAGGATACCGCCAGTGGCCAAGAACATCGGTTGTCCCACGGAGCAGACACTCGACCTCATCTCAGGCCGTTGGAAGGCCTTGGTGATCTATTGGTTGCTCAAAGGCGATCGGCGATTTAACCAGTTGCAACGCGACCTCAACGGCATCACCCATCGGACGCTGACGAAGCAGTTACGTGAACTGGAGGCCGACGGTCTGGTCGAGCGGCATGATTTTGCGGAAAATCCGCCGCGCGTTGAATACCGCCTTTCGGCGCTCGGACAGTCCCTCGAACCCATCTTGCTTGCGATGCATGAGTGGGCGGTTGCCCATCCGCACGTGAAGGAGAAATAGCGATCGTGAAGAAGTGGCGGGACCCATCTCCTATTTCCATCCATGCGATCCGTCTAGCCCCCGATAGCTCAACCCCTTCTGCCGAATCCCTTCGGCATCTGACGAACCATCGTCACCGCTGTTTCGTGACATTGGTGGTGGCGTAACCGATCCGTACTGAAACGAGCTGGTCCTGCCCGGCGAGTTCAACGTGTTAGGCGATGAGTTCGGTGGCGCCGCGATCTGGAACGTCCCTTGCTCTAGGGCTTACCAGCATCACACGAAGACACACATGGAGGTGGCGTTATGAATGATGTGATTCTGTGGAGCGTATGGTACGGCGTACTCGTAACCTTGCCGCTGGTCATGACAAGGTTGTTGATCAAGAAGGCGATGGTGAGAGCAATCACACGTCGGCGACGGCTTTCACCTATTAATCGTAGATAGGAGGTGTGCCATGTCATTTTTTAAGACTGATGATTCCTGGGCTGGTCTGATTCTGAGAATCGGGCTTGGAAGTGTGATTGCTGCGCATGGCGCGCAGAAGCTACTCGGCTGGTTCGGGGGAGTCGGATACGAGGGGACGATGGGATTCTTCACACAGAAGATGGGCCTGCCATGGCTCGTGGCTTTTCTTGTGATCATCGGGGAGTCATTCGGCAGTGTCGTCTTGATTGCCGGACTACTCACGCGATTCACCGCTGCCAGTTTCATCGTCATCATGATCGGCGCGATTACGATCGTGCATTGGCCGCAGGGATTGTTCATGAACTGGTTCGGCCAACAATCAGGCGAAGGGTTTGAATATCACTTGCTGGTCATCGCCATGAGCATGGCACTCGTGATTATTGGCGGAGGCAAGTGGGCGTTGGACAGTGCCGTTGCCCGCTGGCTTGAGCGAGGTGAGACAGCCCCGGATCGACTGGTGAAACGGGCCGCCTAACTGGAATATCTGAGAGGAGGGCATCATGCGACGGATCATTAGCCAGCCCAAACTTACAGCATTCAATCCCCCCTCGGCATGCGCCGACCATTCGGCATCGTGCCGCGGGGTCGGCAGGCCATCTGACTTTTTCAGGCGCGCCATCACTTGGGGATAAATGTCTTTTCTCCAAACAATCAACGGTTTTGATGATGCGGGTTTCATCAAATACTGCTGGAACGTAAGTTGCTGTAACAACACAGAGTGAATTCTTAGCAGAGGGAGGTTCGTCATGGCGATGGCAGAATCTTTGGAGCGCAAGCCGAGGGGAGTAGAGAATCCTGCTGGTTCTATACGCTGTTCCAGATGCAACGGCCTTATGGTTGTCGAAGAGGGTTTTGATTCTCTGCTTGGTATCAGCGAGACGGCAGCTTTCCTGCGGCGATGTGTGCAATGTGGCGAAGTGATCGATCCGGTTATCTTGCAGAATCGCCAATCACAATTCGCATATGCCCTAAGTTGAAGCGACAAGAAAGATTGCTGTGAGATGGGCCTATGTTAAAGATCACTAGTCAGCGGGACGGAGCGTCGGACGGAGTTTCGCTTATCATTGAAGGGCGTCTTGCCGGTCCCTGGGCCGAAGAGCTCAGGACCTATTGCCGACGCACATTCGACAATCAGCAGCGATGCACGCGAATCGATTTGACCGATGTCACTTTCATTGATGCGGATGGAAAGTTGCTGTTAACTCAGCTCTGGCAACAAGGCGTGGAGTTACGGGCCTCCGGCTGTTTGACCAGGTGTCTGGTCGAGGAGATTACGAAGGCGGGTCGTACTGATTCAGTGGAGTGGCATGGTGATGGGAGCGGTGGATGATGGCACAATGTACTCTCGCCGATCCGGTTTCTTGCCGTGATGTCTCTCGGCGAGGAGGCCTATCTGGCTTGGACTTGCCGCCGTTGCATGCTCCTCAGTACAATACTCTGTTTCTCCTGTGTGGAGAAGAAGATGTATAGGGATTGCCAAGTAGGGTAGGTAGTATGGAGAAGAGGTATCAATTGAAGGCACATATTGCAACGTTGTGGGTGTTGGGTGCAATTGGACTGGCCGGCTGTAACCAAGAGACCGCTTCAATGCCGGCGCAGCCGGTGCCTCGGGTGGAAGTCGTCACGGTTCAAACTCAAGTTCTTCCTGATGAACCGGAGTTTATCGGTCGAGCGGAGGCCTCCCGTCCGGTCGAGATCCGGTCGCAAGTCACTGGGATTTTGAAGGCGGTGCTCTATCCTGAAGGCCGCGATGTGAAAAAGGGCGATCGCCTCTATCAAATCGATCCGGTGCCCTTCAAGGCTGCGGTTGCGAGTGCCAAGGCCAAGATCGCGCAGGCGGAAGCGCGTGGCGTCCAGGCCAGACAGGATTTAGCCAGGGTAAAGCCATTGCTGGCGGAGCAGGCGGTGAGTCAAAAGGATGTCGACGATGCCATCGCGCAAGAGTTATCCGCCAATGCGGCACTGCAAGGGGCGCAGGCTGATCTCATCAAGGCCCAGTTCGACATGGACAATACGCTCATCACCGCGCCGATCAGTGGGATTATCGAGCGCAGTCGGTACTATGAAGGACGGTTGGTCTCGGCTCAAACCGATCTCTTGACCACGATCCATCGAGTCGATCCCATGTACGTGGTGGTGAACGTGCCGGAGACGTTCATCCTGAAACGGCGACGAGACATTGAAGCGAAGCTGATTGCTCATCCGGGAGACTATCAATTGCGAGGCCGGCTGACACTCATGGACGGGACGGTCTATCCCCAAGAAGGCGTGCTCGATCTCTTAGAGCCTGGGTTGCGGACGGAAACCAGTACACGCCAAACGCGGATCACGTTTCCGAATCCCAAACGGATCATCCTCCCAGGGCAATTTGTGAAAGTCCGATTCACGGGCGATACGAAAACGAATGCGGTTCTTGTTCCACAGCGATCGGTGTTACAAGGTCCACAGGGCCCGTTCGTCTTTGTGGTCAACCGTGAGGAAAAGGTCGAGATTCGAGACGTCGTGGCGTCGGATTGGAAAGGGGACCAGTGGCTCATCGATCACGGCCTGAATGCCGGCGATCGGGTGGTCGTCAATGGGATCATGCAGATAGGCCCTGGGGCACCAGTGAATGCGGTTCCTTGGGTTGCCGCCAATACGGAATCTACTCCTACCCGTCCTCAATAAGGAACAACCGTGATTTCGCACATTTTTATTGATCGGCCGATTTTTGCTTCGGTGGTGTCGATTTTTGTGGTCGTGATGGGACTGCTGGCCATGCAGTTTTTGCCGATCGCGCAGTTTCCAGAAATTACTCCTCCAGTGGTCCAGATCGATGCGGATTATCCAGGCGCCAGCGCTGAAGTCGCGGCGGAAGCCGTTGCCCGTCCGATCGAAGTCACCCTGCCGGGTATCGACAATCTGCTGTACTACGAGTCGACCAGCAGTAACGACGGACATGTCACGATCAAGTTGACGTTCGAAATCGGAACGAATCCTGACATTGCTCAAGTCCAGACGCAGAATCGGGAGAAACTCGCGGAACCTCAGCTGCCTCCGGAAGTCGTCCGACAGGGCATCTCGGTCAAAAAGATGTCCCCCGATCTTGTGTTGGTGGTGGCGCTCAAGTCGACCGACCCTCGGCACGATGCCGTCTTTCTCTCCAACTATGCCACGCTGCGGATCGTTGATGATCTGAAGCGCGTCAAGGGTGTCGGGGATGCGCTGGTGTTTGGTCAACAAAATTACAGCATGCGGATCATCCTGAACCCGCTGCTGATGGCCAAGCTGGATCTCACGCCGAGTGATATCACGGCCATCATCCGTGAGCAGAATCGTGATTATCCGGCGGGGACGATCGGTCGTGAACCGGCTCCGAAGGGGACAGAGCTGACGATCCCCATCATCACCAAAGGTCGCTTGACCGAGGTCAAGGATTTTGAAGAGCTGATTGTGCGCGCCCTTCCCGATGGTTCGACGGTGCGGCTCAAGGACGTGGCCCGTATTGAGTTGGGGGCCCAGGCCTATGGCCTCGAAGGTCGATGGAACAGCAAACCGACGACCTTTGTTCTGACGTTCTTGTCACCCGGAGCGAATGCACTCGATACCGTGCGGCGCACGCGGGCTCAGATGGATGAACTGGCCAAGAGTTTCCCTCCTAGCGTGTCGTACGACACACCATACGACACCACGCGGTTTATTGAGATTTCAATTAAGGAAGTGGTCAAGACGTTGCTGGAAGCGATGGTGCTGGTCGTGTTCGTCGTGTATCTGTTTCTTCAGACTTGGCGCGCCACCATTATTCCCACCGTGGCCGTTCCTGTCTCGCTGATCGGCACATTCATCGGTCTCTATGCCCTTGGGTTCTCCATCAATACGATCACCCTCTTCGGGATGGTCTTGGCAATCGGGATTGTGGTCGACGACGCGATTGTCGTGGTGGAGAACGTCGAACGGCATATGCGGGAAGGCCGGCTCACGGCGAAAGAGGCGGCCAAGCGGGCGATGGGCGAAGTGACCGAGCCGATCATCGCCATTGTGCTGGTGCTGGTGTCTGTCTTTGCTCCGGTGGGATTCATCGGCGGGATTACCGGGGCTCTGTATAAACAATTTGCCGCGACGATCGCAATTTCCGTGACGGTCTCGGGGTTTGTCGCGTTGACGCTGAGTCCTGCGCTCTGTGGAGTGGTGCTGACATCCCACGAGGGGAAACGGAGCGGGGTTTGGGATTGGTTCGATCGTCTATTCAACCGGACCCAGCGGGGCTACACACGTGTCACAGGTGCGCTGCTCGTGAGGCCGATTCGTGTCATGGCGGTCTTTGTGTTGTTGCTGATCGCCTCGATCGGACTGTTTGAGAAGTTGCCGAAAAGTTTTTTGCCCGAGGAAGACCAAGGGTACTTCATCGTGATCGCGCAACTCCCTGACGGGGCCTCGAAGCAGCGGACGGTGGCAGTCCTTGAAAAGATCGAACGATTTTTTCAGGCCATTCCGGCTGTCCATTCCACTGACGCACTGACCGGGCAGAATTTCGTCTTCGGGACGAGAGGACCGAACTCGGCGACCATGTTCGTCCCGTTGCAATTGTGGGATGACCGTCCGGAGCCTCAGTACCATGCGAAGGCGTTGGTGGGTGCGGCGTACGGAGAGTTTGCGAAGATTCCCGAGGCCCTGCTCCTTGCCTTCAATGCACCGGCTATTCGTGGCGTCGGTGCCGTCGGCGGTTTCTCAGCTCAAATTCAAGATCCCAGCAGCGGCGACTTTAAGAAATTCGCTATGGTGGCGCAGCAATTCGTCGAACGCGCTCAGAAAGAACCGGCGATCGGACGGGTTGGAACCAATTTCCGCGTCTCCTCACCGAGGCTCTATGCTAATGTGAATCGAGAGCGAGCGAAAGCGCTGGGCGTACCGATTTCTGACATTTTTGATACGCTCCAGGCGTACTTCGGTAATTTTTACATCAATGACTTCATCAAGTTCGGTCGCGTCTATCATGTGCAGACCGAAGCCGATGTCGAGTTTCGCGCGACACCGCAAAACCTGTCGAATATCTATGTGAGAGCCTCGAGTGCGCGGGGCGTCAATATGATTCCGCTCGACACAGTTGTGACGGCGGAGTACCAGAGCGGACCGGACCCGGTGAACCACTTCAATGGATACAACACGGCGTTACTCTTGGGCGCAGCCGCGCCAGGGTTCAGCTCAGGGCAGGCATTGGAAGCGCTGGAACGAGTGGCGAAAGAGGTGCTGGTTCCTCAGGGATATGCTATTGATTGGAGTAACATCTCGTTTCAAGAACGCCGAGTCGGCGGGCAATCCAATCAAGTCTTTATCCTTGGATTGTTGATGGTGTTCCTGGTCTTGGCGGCCCAGTTCGAGAGTTGGGTCGTACCATTTGCAGTGATTTTGGCCGTTCCGTTCGGGATTTTTGGTGCGCTGACGGCCGTGTGGCTTCGTGGATTTGAGAACGATCTCTACTTCCAAATTGGGCTCGTGACGTTGATCGGTCTCACGGCGAAGAATGCGATCCTGATCGTGGAGTTTGCGAACACCCGATACGAGGCAGGGCGCCCCCTCATTGAGGCGGTCGTCGAAGCCGCGCGGTTGCGTTTCCGACCAATTATCATGACCTCGATGGCCTTTATTTTTGGTATGTTTCCAATGGTCATCGCCAGTGGCGCAGGAGCGGCGAGCCGTCAATCAATCGGCACCGGTGTGTTGGGTGGAATGTTGGGAGCGACGTTCCTGGCCATCTTTTTTGTTCCCCTATTCTATGCCGTGATTCGTAAGTGGGCTCCAGGGAGAGCTCATACCGGTGCTACGGCAACCCAGCTTGCTGAGGCGCCGTCACCAGAGGGGAAAGCCTAACGTGCGTACGATTACGATTATCGGACTGTCCCTGCTGCTCCTGTCCTGTTCGATAGGACCGGATTACAAGCGACCACCAGCCGATGGCGAGGATCGCTTCCGAATGACCGACGGCTCTTCGGAACTGCCGTCCTTGGCCAACTTGCCTTGGTGGGATCTCCTTCGCGATGAGCAGCTTCAACAGCTCATTCGGATGGCGCTCGCTGAAAACCGGGATCTTCAGCGGGCCGTCGCAACCGTCGAAGAGTTTCGTGCGAGGGCTCTGGTTGCGAAAATGGACTATGTGCCGGGCATTACGGTCACAGCGAGCTTGCCGGCTAGCCGAAAAGCGAACTTCCTCTTTCCCGGTTTTGCGAGCCCGTTCAATTATTACCTGTTTGGTAATCTGGCCTGGGAGGTTGACCTGTGGGGTCGAGTCAGGCGCATGAATGAAGCGGCGCGTGCTGATCTGGTGTCCAAGGAAGAAAACCGCCGGGCTGTGACGATTCAACTGGTCAGTGCGGTCGCCGAGGCGTATTTCAACTTGCGCCAGTTCGATCTGCAGCTCGATATCGCCAAGCGGACACTGCAATCGTGGGAAGAGTCGGTACGGATCGCCCAAGCCAGGCTGCGCCAAGGGATGACGTCGAAACTGGACGCCGATCAGTTTGAAGCGGAGCGTGCGAATGCCGCAGCTCGTACGGCGGAGCTTGAGCGGCAAATGAGCCAAACTGAGAATCACTTGAGCGTCTTGCTGGGACGGAAGTCCGTTAGTATTGCACGTGGTCTCGCATTGGATGAACAGATCGTGCCTCCCACGATTCCTGCCGGTCTCCCATCTGAGTTGTTGCAGCGGCGGCCTGACATCTTAGTCGCCGAGCAACAGTTGGCGGCAGCCACGGCTCGTATCGGTGCGGCCAAGGCGGAGCGGTTCCCGAGAATTACGTTGACCGGACTAGCCGGCTTAGCTCATCCCGAATTATCCTTAATCTTCAATGATCCCTCGAGCTTTGGCGTGTTTGGTGCTGGACTTGCTGCGCCTCTCTTAAATGCGCAAGTGTTGGGCTTTCAACAGGAAGCCGTCGAGGCGCAAAGCAAGCAAGCGCTGGCGCAATACCAACAAACGGTCTTGACGGCCTTTCGCGAAGTTGAAGACGCGTTGGTCGCTGTACGTACGGCTCGTGTCCAGGGTGAGGCGCAACAACAACAGGTGGCCGCGTTACAGTCGGCACTCAAGTTGGCTGAACTTCGCTATAAGGGAGGGCTGGCGAATTATCTCGATGTGTTGGTGGCGCGTCGAAGTCTCTTCGACTCAGAGCTGGCCTTGACGAGTACACGTCGGTTACTATTGGCGTCGACTGTGCAGCTCTATAAGGCGCTCGGTGGCGGGTGGAATCCGGAAAAGCTGTCAGCTGAGGAGAACAAAGGGTCTTAACGTGGATCAGCAGGGGCACATTCAACCCCCCATTCATGAGTTACTGGCCAGTCGGTGGAGCCCTCGTGCCTTCGATGATCGGTCGGTCGATACCGACCTGTTACGAATGTTGTTCGAGGCGGCTCGCTGGGCGCCTTCGTCGAATAATGAACAGCCATGGCGATTTATCGTGGCGACGAAGGATCGTGAGGCGGATTGGGCCAGACTGTTCGATTGTCTGGTGGAAGGCAACCGCCGATGGGCCTTTCGCGCGCCGGTTTTGGTGCTTTCCATCGCGAGCATGCATTTCCAGTACAATGGAAGACCGAATCGGCATGCGTTTCATGATACGGGTCTGGCGACGCAGAATCTTGTGCTGCAAGCGGCGGTTCATGGATTGATGGCCCGTCAGATGGCGGGATTTGATGTGGAAAAGGCTCGAGCGGAGCTTCAGATTCCTACCGGCTATGAACCGGTTGCCATCATTGCCATCGGCTATCCTGGTAACCCAGATGTCCTTCCTGACCAACTGCGCGAACGGGAACTCCAACCGAGGAGTCGTCGCCCGATCGACGAGTGGACTTTTTCAGGTCAGTGGGGAACTCCGTACTGAGCACAGCACCATACTCGATCTGAACGAGGAGTCGTATCAATGAAATCATTGAGCGGAAAAGTCGCGATTGTGACAGGTGCCTCCAGTGGAATCGGCCGCGCCATTGCGGAGCGATTGGCGGACGAGGGTGTCATTGTCGTGGTGAACTACAATCGGAGCGAAGACAAAGCGAAGGAAGTGGTCACGGTGATTCAAGCAAAGGGCGGAAAAGCGCTCGCAACCCAGGCCGACATGGGCCAGGTCGCAGATGCGCGTCGGCTCGTGGTTGATACGGTGAGACAATTCAACCGGCTGGATATTCTGGTGAATAATGCGGGAAAGTTTATGCCCAAATCCCTCGAACAGACGACGGAGGAGGACTTCGAGAGCGTGATCGCGCTCAATGCGAAGGGCCCATACTTTGCGATGCAGGAAGCAGCCCGTGTGCTCAAAGACGGTGGGCGCATCGTCAATATTTCGACCTGCGGAACGCATCTGAGTTTCCCTGGGGCGACGGCCTATCTGGGGAGTAAGGCGGCTCTGGAACAATACAGCAAAGGGCTTGCACAGGAATTGGCTCCGAAAGGGGTGACGGTGAATACGGTGTCCCCCGGTTTTACGGAGACCGGCATGATGACCGACGCATACCGACAGGTCGGTATGCAACTGACGCCACTGAAGCGACTTGGCAGTCCGAAAGATATCGCCGACGTAGTCGCATTCATTGTCAGCGAAGAAGCACGGTGGTTGACAGGGCAAACGATACAAGCTGGTGGCGGCATCGTCATGTAACAGGATGGTGGGATGATGGCGAGACACAATATCTCAAGCGGTGGTCAGTGGGAGGGGAAGATCGGCTATTCACGAGCGGTGCGGGTGGGCGGCCATATCTCGGTGTCTGGATCGACGGCAATGACTCCTTCCGGGCTGGTTGGGAAAGGCGATCCCTATGCGCAGACCATTCAAACCTTGAAGACGATTGAAGCGGCTCTTCAGCAGGCCGGTGGGTCCTTATCCGATGTGGTGCGAACCAGGATCTACATGGCGAATATCGATCAATGGCAAGAGGTCGGGCGGGCGCACGGAGAAGTGTTCGGCACCATCAGACCAGCGACGACGATGGTCGAAGTGAAGCGGTTGATCGATCCGGACATGCTCGTAGAAATTGAAGCTGATGCCGTTATCGGGTAGCGATCCCGCTGTCGCGCATCTGGCGGCAGTCGACCCGGTCATGCGTCGGTGCATCGAAGACATCGGCCCCTGCACGTTACAACCAAACCTCCGTCGGTCTCCATTCGAATCACTGGTCCGCGCGATCGCCCACCAACAACTTCATGACAAGGCCGCCGAGAGTATCCTCACGCGGTTCGTTGCGCTCTTCCCTCGCCGGAAGTTCCCTCGTCCCGATGACCTTCTCATGATGAACATGCGCTCGATGAGAGCGGCCGGGTTCTCACGCGCAAAGATCTTAGCGCTGCGTGATCTCGCCGCCAAGACGCTCGACGGCACGGTACCGACGAGTCGAGTCATTCAGAAGCTGGGAGATGACGAGATTGTCGAACGATTGGTCGAGGTGCGAGGGGTTGGGCGTTGGACGGTCGAGATGCTGCTGATTTTTTCACTCGGCCGACCGGATGTGCTTCCGGTCGATGACTTTGGTGTGCGGAATGGATTTCGGATTGCGTACGGTCGCCGCTCGATGCCGACGCCCAAACAGATATTTCAGTATGGCGAACGATGGAAGCCCTATCGTACAGTAGCGGCTTGGTATCTCTGGCGAACCGCGGATCGGGAAAAACAGGCGAAGTAGGTCTTGTAATGGCGGATCGAAACAAACGACTTGACTCCAATATCCCCGGCAACTTTTATGTCGATGCGACCTGTATCAACTGCGACACCTGTCGCCAGCTGGCGCCGGTGAGTTTTGAGGAAATCGGCAGATATTCGGCAGTCAGCCATCAGCCGGTCGGTGGACCTGAAATTCATCGAGCCTATCAGGCCCTGCTCACCTGTCCTGTCGGGGCCATCGGAACCGAGCAGAGCGACAAGGCTCTGTTTGAAACGGCAATGGACAGCTTTCCGTTGTCTATCGATGATGGTGTGAGTTATTGCGGCTTCAATTCCGAGAAGTCGTTCGGGGCCAACAGCTTTTTGATCGAACATCCGGATGGGAATTGGTTGGTCGACTCTCCTCGCTATATCAAGCATCTCGTTGAGGCATTCGAGCGACGGGGCGGCATTGCGCATATCTTTCTCACGCATGAAGATGATGTGGCTGATTCGGACAAGTATGCGTCCCATTTCGGCGCCAAGCGGATCATTCATCGGGCGGATGGGAACGCGGCCCCAACTGCGGAACAGCTGGTTGATGGAGAGGAGACAAGCCGAATCGGATCGGATTTCCAAATTATTCCGGTGCCTGGCCATACGGCGGGAAGTCTGGCATTACTCTATCGGGAAACCTTTCTGTTTACCGGCGATCATCTGTGGTGGAACCCTCATACAAAATCGCTGGAGGCCCCCACACGTCTGGTTTGGAACAAAGCAGCGTTGCTTGATTCGATCGAGAAGCTCTTGGATTATCGTTTCGAATGGGTGCTGGCTGGACATGGTGATCGGGTACACCTGTCGGTCGAGGACATGCAGGCACAGTTGCAAGCCCTTGTTTCACATCGTCAACGACGTGGTATCGCGTCCTAACGAGGTCTATGTCAGTTACTGAGTGGATCGATCGCAATATTGTTTCCCTTGGCCGCGACATGCGGCTGTCGTATCTCCCGCCGCTCATGGTGTACGTCGCCTACGGGATTTCTGGTCTCACCGGGATCGTCGGGACGTTTTTCGTCAAAGACTATCTTGGCTTATCCGCCTCATTCCTCGCGGCGTTGGGATTCTGGGCGGGGATTCCCTGGGCATTGAAGATGCCGATTGGGCATACGGTCGATCTGCTCTGGCGGTGGAAGAGTTGGCTGGTCGGACTTGGTGCAGGGCTGTTGACGGTGAGCCTTGCCATCATGGCTGCGTTGATTGGTGATCGAGAGGCGATGACCGCCATCCTGCCGGCGGAGGTGTGGTATGTGATCAGCGTGTTACTGGCTCCCATCGGGTATGTCGTGCAGGATGCGGTGGCCGATGCCATGACGGTCGAAGCAGTCCCTCGGGTCGATGACCAAGGGCGAGTGTTTGATGATCAGACACGCAAGTTGATGCACACGACGATGCAGACGCTCGGCCGTGTCGCGATCGTCGGTGGCGGGATCGCGGTCGCATTGGTGAATGTGTATGTCTTCAGCGGAACCGAGGGGATGCCGCAAGCGGAGCTCATTCAGCTTTACCAGCGGATCTACCTGATGGCGATGGTCATTCCTTTCGTTTCGGTGATTGGTGTGGGGGTGGCCTGGTGGTTACAGCGAAGCCAGAAGCAGAACCTTGTTCAACAAGGGTTTTCGGTCGAACAGGTAGAGCAGATGGTCAACGTGCGTGATGTAGAAGGCGAACCGACGAAGCCCAATTGGTGGATTCTGGGTGGGAGCCTGGCCTTTGTGCTGTTCACGTTGACGGTGGGACTCGGCGGGTTCCCGTACCGAGAAGAGATCGTGTTTACCGGCTCTATGACCATCGTGCTGTTCTTGATGTCGCGGCTGATGCGGGAGCTGGAGCCAGATAAACGGCTCACGTTGGTCGGTACCGCCGCGGTGGTCTTTTCTTTACGCGCGATTCCTGGGTCTGGCCCTGGCGCCACCTGGTGGATGATCGACGATCTCAAATTCGATCAACAGTTTCTCTCGGTACTGTCACTCATCGGCGGCATTGTGGCGCTCGTCGGTATGTTTATCTTTCGTCGATTTATGGCCGAGCGGTCGATTGCCTATGTGGTCGGGTTTTTGACCATCGTGGGGACGATCCTTGCCGTACCAATTACGGGGATGTATTACGGACTGCACGAATGGACGGCCAGCCTCACCGGCGGAATCGTCGACGCGAGATTCATCGCCTTGATCGATACGGCCTTAGAATCTCCGTTGGTGCAGATTTCCATGATCCCCATGTTGGCCTGGATCGCCAACTCGGCTCCGGCCAATCTGAAAGCCACGTTCTTTGCGGTGATGGCTTCTTTTACGAATCTGGCGCTTTCCCTCGGCCAGCTCGGGACTAAGTACCTCAATGAGATCTTCGTCATCACACGAGGAGTCAAGGACCAAGCCACCGGAGCCATCCAAACCCCTGCGGATTACAGCCAACTCGGTGAGCTGCTGATTGTGCAGCTCCTGCTTGGGTTAGTCATTCCCTTCTCAGCCATCCTGTTCGCGAAGCTCACGAAGTTTAAGAGCGTGTAACCGTAAAAAGTCGGGAATTGGAAAGGGAGAGCGCCTCGCTTCCTACGGACGCCCATGGGCAATTATGTTGTGGTACATGGACGGCGATGAAGAGCGGATTTGATCTGCGGTTTACAAACTTCACCGAGTGATACCTCGGGCAACCTAACCCCACAAGAAACCACAAATCAGGAATCTGACATACGTCATCCTGACGGAGCTAGTTTGTCCTGTGAGCAGATCGATGCACTGCTACAGCAATTGGCGAAATGTTGAGAGGTTGGTATAACCGTTCAGCGAACCGGTTACCTTATCTCACCTCACACCACGGAAGGGGGGCTCAGTGGAGAAAATGATTACACTCGACTTACCAAAGGAGGAGGGGCTTCTTGCGGCATTCGGTGAAGTTACCGTGCGACACGAACAGCTTGCTCATGTCCTACGCATGACGATAAAGACGCTAGCAAATGTGACGATCAATGAGGCATTAGATGCTATGGCGTATAAACCTGTATCTGAGATCCGTAAGCGTATCTGCAAACTGGCGACGCAAAGGCTAGGCGAAGGACCAGCACGACTCAAACTTGAAGCTATTATTGAGCGCTGTGGGCGGGCAACAGAAAAGCGGAACCGATACGTACATAGCGTGGTGGGAAAAGAAAACGACGGTGATGCATATCAAAAAACCGACGATCATCAATGGCAACCTGTGCCAACAGTGCCAGAGCTAAAGAGTCTTGCTGACGACATAATGAACCTTACGAAGGAGTTGAATGACGCACGACTTGTTGGATTCTTGTTTGAGGCGATAAGGAAACGACCTCTCACGAAAAGTTAGTTTACCTGCGGTTTGCTAGTTCGCTGCCCTTTGTAATGTTCTGAAATGACAATGAGTTCTCAATGGCCTTGCCGAATGGCTGATAGCCTAGAGAGTCTGAGACATAGTCGAATTATCTCTCAGCTGCTTCTGTTGCCCACTGGGTTAGGGCTTCCGCATCTTCGAGGACATCGATGGGGACTTCGTAGAAGGATTTGAGTGTCTGCTTGGCATTAGGCCGAAATGGTTTCATGCCCTGTTCTTTGTAGCGAGGCAGGGTGGTCTCGGTAACCTTAAAATAGAGGCGGCCTTTGTGAATGATGCCGAAGAATGTGGCGTTGCGATAGAGCCCGTACCCGCCGAACATGGCACGAGCGGTGACTCCAGAGAGATCGGCCAGCTGATCCAGGACGAAGTCTTTGAAGCCGTCATTCTTCATGTTTCACACTTGAAACGCTGGAGCTGACGCTCGCCTCCACAGGGAGCCAACTCACCTACCTCGGATATCAGTAACATATCATGAGCATCCATCGACGCCGCAGTCTCACGGGGAAGGACTCATCACATTCCCGAGCTGTCAGATTACCATGGAGTACGTACAAATTCTTGCACCTCAATTCAGTTGTGGAGCAGCAGCTGCACGCATTTTTCTGCCACGACAGCCCCAATGGGATTGAACGTTGTCGTGCTGGCTTAAGGTTGACCTACGTTGTTTACAATAGAGCGTTCAACGTAACTTGCCGGACGATGGCACAACTTGACAATTGTCCTCCTTGCACGATTGTCCTATACTACTTAAGAATTGAGTTGGGTAGCGATCTCCGAGATGAGTATTCACAATTATTCGTTTACGCCCTTTCGGGTCATGACCCAGCTGGTGCAAGCTCGTCTTATCGGAAATCGCACGGTATCTTGAGGGAAGATCAGGCTCGATGCAGCGGCGTTCCATCATCAAACGGAGTCTTATCACTGCCGTATGCGCTGGAATCGGTCTTCTTCAGGCCACCATCCCCCAGCTTGCCGTAGCGCAAGTGCTCGATCGGCGGGTGGAGCAGTTGCTCGCCAATAATTGCACAGGCCTCCTTGGAGCTCCAGCCGATGATGTGGATAGCCTGGAGGGAAACCTCAAAGCCTTATGTCAGTTTCCTAACACGGGAGCGGCCAGCTCGGCCGGCGGAGGAGCGGCATCCGTTCAAGGATCGGCCGCATCAATTTTAAATCGGGCCGTGGTGCAACGGTTGGATCAACTCACCAAGGAGGGAAGTACGGAGCCGAAGTCACCTACATCTTTGCTGTTGAACCCGCTCGGCTTGCTTGCCTCTGGTTTCGGACAGTACCCATCCGTGTCGTCTCCATTCTATGCCGCGACGACAGGAGGTGGTTCTACGGCGACGTTCACCAGCGGTAGCCTCAGCCGCTGGAATGGGGTGGGGTTTTTTGCCAGTGGAATTGTTGAGTCACTGAACCGTGATGTGACTACGTTTCAGGATGGCTACAAATCCACCATTTTTGGAGTCACGGCAGGTTCAGATTATCGCTTCAGCCCTAACCTGGTCGCTGGTGTGGCCTTCAACTATGCCAACACCGACGGGGATTTTAGAAACGGCGGCAACTTCAGTACGAATTCGTACGGGGGCCTGTTGTTTGCGTCTTACCTGCCGACAGACAAGACCTTCGTTCAAGTGACGGGTGGCTACACACGCAACAACTACTTGGTGGCTCGGCTCGCGCGTGCCTCCGTCATTGCCACAGGCGGCCAACGGAATCCACCCGGTACGATTGAGAACATCAGCGGGATTGCGTCCAGTCAATCCACCGGCAACGTTTTCAGTATCGGGTTCCTGACTGGGTATCATCACACCATAAATCTGTTCGCGATCGGACCGCGAGTGGGGGTGTCCTACAGTAATACTCATATCAGTAGCTTCAGCGAGACCGGCAACACAGGGATCGAACTGGCCTATGATGCCCAAACGATCAATTCGCTGCAGAGCGTTCTCGGCATTCAGGGGTCAGCGGCCTTTCGTTCAAATTTCGGCGTCCTGGTGCCGCAGGTGAGTGCCGACTACATTCATGAGTTTGCCAACTCTCAGCGTCTGATCGGCGTTCAATTCGCGGAGGATCATCGTCCCACGCCGACCAAATTCACGTTCCAGAACGATGTCCCGGTTCGAAACTATTGTAATCTAGGAACCGGTCTTCTGATGGTCTGGTCGAATGGATGGCAGTCCTTCGTGCAATTCCGAGCGATGGTTGGAAACGAACAGTTCAACAACTACGCGGGAACAATCGGACTGCGGATCGAGCTGTAAAAGGCAGCGGTAGAGTATTACCGTATACGTGCCGTTCATCCAGGGCGCCCAAGCGGCCGTCCCGATGAAGCAGGCAACGGGGCTCACGTCGTTGCCGGGAGAGAATCATGCCGAGCGTGTTCCTGAGCTACTCTCGAGACGACCTTCCCTTGATTGAGCGACTTGAAGCGCAACTCAAGACCATCCGTGAGATCACCATCTGGCGGGATCAAGAGAGGCTCCGGGGTGGTGAGCGGTGGCCGAAGAGATTAGGCGAGGCCATTGCCGATCAGGACGTGGTTCTCCTGGCCTGGTCACAGAATGCCAAGCGGTCCCATTTCGTCGAGTTCGAATGGTGTACGGCCCTCGCGCTGAAAAAGACCATCGTACCTTGTCTGCTCGATCACAGCACATTGCCTCCTTCGCTCGCTGCGATGAATGCGCTTTCTGTTCACGACTTCCCGAAGATCGTCACGGCTCTTACTGGTGCTGCCCCCACAAAGGAGAGCGGATTGCGAACGCAGGTTATCGAGAAGCTTGCGCAGATTACGGCCACGAAGGAGGACGAAGTCCTGGCAGCAGCCAAGCGTGTCTTCGACCAGCGAAATTGGACGATCCAAGGGAATGTCATTCAAGGGGAGCATGTTACGGTCCAACTTGGACAAGAAACCGGGACTTCACGTGCAGGTTTCGCCGAGCGATGGCAGACATGGGTTGGAGTCGTCGTTGGTTTGCTCACCGCGTTCACCTTGGCGGTAGAGCTTCCCAGAAAGATGGGACCAGTATCTGTCCCCAAACCTGTGCTCGACGACACGCAGGCGATCGACGCAGAAAAGCCTATGCGACAGCCATTGAGCGGCGCGATTCGAGATGAAGCCAACGATCCGCTTTCTGATGTTCAGGTCTCGCTCCCGCAATTCAATCTTACGACTGCCACCGATGCGGTGGGTCAATTTCGGTTTGAGGTGATGGCCGCGAATCAAGAATCGATCGCACTCCTCGCTCAGAAGCCGGGGTATCGGCCCTACGAAACGGATGTAACGGCAGGGAATACGGCTCTCGGCTTCACGATGAAGAAGAGGCCATGACGACGCGCCTAATCGCGACTCTTGCCGGTCTGTGCCTCATTATTCTGCCGATGAATGCGTGGGCCAAGGACCGGTTTCTCCTGGGGCGTCTCGTGCAGGTGGGTGAACAGGAGGAGCTCAAGTCCGTGGTCGGTCAGGAGGTTACACTTGAAGCCGGTGATACCGTACGGACCAAAGAGGGCGGTCGCTTCCGGATCTTTCTCAAGGATGTCTTCAAACCTGGGTCACGAATTAAGTTGTCCGTGGAGAAGGAGGGGTGGCGGATCCAATATCCATTGGAGGGTGAGACTCGAGTGCCCGATGACCTTGAAAGAGAGGTCATCGAAATACGCTTGCTGCCGGCTGGCTCAAAGAAATTCTGGTCGGCCGATCGAATTGAAAAATTTATCCGGGACATGGCCGACAGGGCGAAGGGCCAGATCAAGCCCGAAGGCAAACCTCATGAGTTGGATTTCAGTCGCTATATCAAGGACTGGGCCGTGCAATATGGCTTCAGCCCTCAGCAAGCCAAGGCTGAAATCGACCGGTGGGTAGCTGAAGCAGAACAGAACAACGATCCTTATCAACTGGGCCTGGCCGCCTATGCCAAGAAAAACTTCAGCGAGGCCGGCAAGTTGTTCCAAGGATCGGCTGAGGAGAAGGCTCGCCGAGCTCGCGAGGCGTCCGTGACGGCCCGACGGTTCACTGAAGAAGCCGTACGGGATTTTCACTTAGCCGGTGATGCGCACACGAGTAACTATCAATTCCAGCAGGCGCTCCTCTCGTATCAAAAAGCGATGGAGCTCATCTCTCGAGTCGATCATCCAGACTTGTGGGCAGACCTTGCGGTAGCCGTCGGGGTGGCGGCGTATGAAATCGGGATTCGCGCGGAGGGGAACCGCATCGGCGAATATCTGGATAAGGCCATCGACGCATATAAGGCTGCCTTGACCGTCTCCACCAAAGAGCAGCTTCCCCAAAGCTGGGCCATGATCCAAAACAATCTCGGTAACGTCTTGCAGGAAGAGGGACTTCGCAAACAAGGCGAGGGCGGCACGACGTTACTTGCCGACGCCATTGAGGCGTATCGCGCTGCCTTGACCGTGTACACTAAGGAGCAACATCCTCAACGCTGGGCAGCCATCCGGAATAATCTCGGCCTTGTGTTCTGGGACCAAGGCATCCGGACCGGCGGGGAGTCCGGCAACCGGTTGCTCACCGAGTCCGTGGGCGCCTATCGCGCTGCGTTGACCATCCGCACGCGGGCGCAGTTTCCTGAGGATTGGGCTATGACCCAGAACAATCTTGGTCTTGTGCTGCGCGATCAAGGCACGCGCACCAGTGGAGAGGCCGGTACACGACTGCTTGCCGAAGCCGTCATCGCCTATCGTGCCGCGTTGACGGTCTACACGAGAGAGCAATTGCCCCAACAATGGGCCATGACGCAGGTAGATCTGGGGACCGTACTCTGGGATCAAGGTCTCAGAACCGATGGCGATAAGAGCATGCGACTGCTTGCCGAGGCTGTCACCGCCTATCGTGCCGCCTTGACCGTCTATACAAAAGAGCAACTGCCCCAGCAGTGGGCCATGACCCAGAACAATCTCGGTCTTGTGCTCTGGGACCAAGGCACGCGCATGAGCGGAGAGATAGGCATGCGCTTGTTGGACGAGGCCGTGGCGGCCTATCGCAATGCCTCGACGGTGTACACAAAAGAGCAGCTGCCTCAGCAGTGGGCGATGATGCAGAACAACCTTGGGCTCGTATTGCGGGACCAAGGTGTGAGGACCAGTGGAGAAGCGGGCATGCGGCTGCTTGCTGAGGCCGTCTCAGCGTATCGCCATGCATTGGCCATCCGCACTCAGGCGCAGCTGCCGCAAGACTGGGCCATGACGCAGAACAATCTCGGTAATGTGTTGCGCGACCAGGGCCTGCGCACCACCGGAGCAAGCGGCACAGGACTGCTTGCCGAGGCCGTGGCTGCCTATCATGCTGCCTTGACGGTTTATACCAGGGAGCAACTCCCCCAGCAGTGGGCCATGGCGCAGGTGGGCCTCGGGACCGCGCTGTGGAATCAAGGCGCCAGGGATGACGGAACGGAAAGCGCGCGGCTGCTCGCCGAGTCTGTCACCGCTTATCGAGCTGCGCTGACCGTCTATACGAAAGAGCAGCTGCCCCAGCAGTGGGCCATGACGCAAAACAATCTCGGCCTTGTGCTCTGGGACCAAGGCACGCGCATGAGCGGGGAGATGGGCATGCGCCTGTTGGCCGAGGCCGTGGCGGCCTATCGCGCCGCCTTGACCGTCCGCACTCGCGCTCAGCTCCCGCAAGACTGGGCCATGACGCAGCATAACCTGGGACTTGTGCTGCGTGATCAGGGGAGCCGCACGAGTGGGATGTCCGGGACGCGATTGCTTGCCGACGCGGTTTCGGCGTATCAGGCGGCTTTGACGGTTCGCACCCAGGCCCAGCTTCCGCACGATTGGGCTGCGACCTCCGGTCGTCTTGCGGAGGCCTTGTTTCTGAATGGTCAGTTTGTCGAGACGCGCAAACAACTCACAATGGTGTTTCAGTATGCAGATCTTGATCCTCGGGCAAAGGTAGCGCTGCTGGCCCTCGAGGTTGCAAACTTTGTGGCACTAGGTCTGGCTGACAAGACGCAACATAGTTTGGAGTTGCTCGATGGCGCACTCATCCAGCAAACCTCCGACTTTTCTCTAATCTGGAGCTTTCAAGCGATCAATCGCTTTATTGTGCAGAACCAGGTATTTGCCAGGCATCAGGCATGGTTACGCCGGTTGTTCGAACAGTTGGAGCGTGAGCCCCGCGATCAGATGCGAGCGGCGGTGGCCACCGCCCGCAAGGTGTTTCTGCAGACCGCCGCGCTTTGAACTGAGCCCTTTTCCCCTGCTACAAGCGTGTTTTGAACACTCTTCCTGTCGATGCCACCGTGCTATCAGGCCGACGTCTGTTTTGGCTTGAAACGGTTTCAGGCACTCAGTATATTTCTGCATCCACAGTATTGAGGGAAATTCTTATGAAGGACTACGCTGGAATTCTGATCGCTGTTCTCACCCATTGCTTCGCGACGGTTGTGTCGTGCCCACGTCTCTTGATGACATCCGCATTGAGTTTCAGCTCTGAACTGAGACCTCAGACGACCTCCCGACGAGGGACAGGTGTTATCACGGCCCGATATTTTCCCAACTTGCTTCCCAGGATCGCTCTGACCGCGATGGTGTTGCTGTGCCTCGGGGTGGCCGTCTCCGCCGAGGCTGCGGTGTTCGATCTCGACCTTTCTTGGCGGACCAAGGACAAAGACGGTAACTATCCAGCTGGATACACCTATATCAAGATCTGCGTCGTGTCGGGCAGCGACTCTTATCGCAAACCGGAAACTCCCAACCTCCCTACAGCGTCGGTGCCATCTCTTGACACAGTAGTGGGTAAAGTGCGTGATGCGCTGCGAAGAAGCTGGGAGGAGCACTCGTCTATTCGGTTCATTGGATGGGAAAACTGCGCCGACCTCTCAGACGCTCAACAAAAAGAATACGTTGGATTTTTTACTCATTCCGATATCCCTAACCAAAGTGGAGGAGGGCCGCAGCTCAAAGGGAAAACCGACCCTGCCCACTACGAGACAGTGGATGGCAAGCAACAACTTAAAGGCCCAGGCGGTCCGCAATTTGCCCCGTTTGGGAATCTCAGCCCCTGTATCAAAATAGGCGGGGCACTCGACTCAGCGAAAAACTTGTATTATTTTGATTGCGCTCGGGAATACGCGATTCACGAATTTGGCCACACCATCGGCTTTCAGCACGAGTCGCCCCATCCGTTGGCGCCCACAGGGTGTCGGAGCGCGAAGGAAACCGTAACGAAAGATGCAAATTCGATGGATCCGACTAGGTTCACTCGCACGGACAATATGAGGGACGATAAGGGGAACCTAATCTTCGACACTATGGGGAATCCGCAGACAGTAACCCACTATTACCTCATACCAAACAAGGACTTCGATTACGACTCCGTGATGACCTATGGAGACGGCTGTGCCGATGTCACCGGCACGCGCTTTGGCAGCCCTGTGCCGGACCAGTTTGATCTGCAAGCCGTGCAAACAGTCTATCCGCCGCTCCCTCCAAGTGAGTTCGATGTCGGCGTGATTCCAGACAGCCTCCAGGCCTGTCCTGCCGAAAAGCGGGTCACCGTCTATTTGGACAATGAAGATGATCCGGGATCCGGTGGCGGGAATAAACGTGACGGCTGGAACGGCGCCATCCGCTCCGACCGGAATACCCGGTTGGAGTTTTGCCGCGCGGACGGTACCAAGTTCGGTCGCCATCAACCTCCCAATGTGCAAACTTCAGCACGCACCGACTATGCGGTGTTGAAGCTGGGCACGACCTGTCCCGCCGGATCACAGGAATTCGTGCGCGAGTTCGATGATGAAAACGATCTTTATAACGAGAACTGGATGGGAGGCGATCTGGGACAGAATCGACAATTCGGAGACACGGAATCGCGAACGTTCTTACACTTTTGCTGGTTTCGAGGGGACCGCTCGGACGGCTCTGTGATGCCATACTTTCCCCAGCTGGGGTACGACTATGGGGTCATCGGTGTAGCGTATAACGCGATAAAATCGGGATGGATCTATCTCGATGATGAAAATGACAACAACCACAACAGTTTCAAAGACGAGCGGGGTTTTTTCCTGAGTGACCCCGACCTCCGGGCCTTGTCGACAGTGATGAGCGGCGACATCAATACCACAATTCCTCTGTCACTGGTGAGGCAGGAGCATGCGCCCACCGTGACCGAGCGATCCTTTACGACGGATGGCACCGCAGAAGGCAACCTGCTGGACGGGGCGAATGACCCCGATGGAGACGCCCTCACGGTTGAAATGCAGGTTGAAGACTCGATCAACCCTGGCAATTACTTGAGGCCCGATCACGGGACACTGGACCTCGACCTCCTTCAGAAAGGTAAAATGCTGTACACCCCGGACCCCGGATTTACAGGGACCGATGTGTTCACATTCCAGGTCACGGATGGCGTCCATCGATCAAACCTGGCCACCGTGGCTATCGTGACGCCGCCTGCGCCGGTCCTTACCGTCATGTTAGTTGCACAACCGGCGACATCGCTAAGTTTTCGCAGCAGCAACGGTGCCTCCTTTACGTTGGCTAACAGGCAACGTCAGGACCTCACGTTTCGAGCGAAAGAGGACGCCGTGGTGACGGCTGCAGTCCCCACCGGCTGGTACCTATCGCGAATCTTCTGTCCGGGAGATCCTCAAGCGGGTATCAACCTTGGGACCGGGAAGGTGCAAGTTCAACTGCATGCGGGACAACGCCTCGGTTGCATCTATGAGTTGGGTCAGACGGGATCCTTGGCGGCGGTTTTATACCGGGACCGCAATGCGAACGGCCAGTATGAGAATGCGACGGATACGCCCTTGGCCGGCTGGTCGGTTCAGCTGTACGGCCAAACCGATGGCAACTATGTCCTCCTGAATGAGCAGAACACGGACGCTCAGGGGAGGGTGCCGTTCACCGCTCTGCAGCAGCGTCCGTATAAGGTCTGTGCTGTCTTGAAACCGGGGTGGCGCACCAGCGACTCCGCTGACACAACAGGGCAAAGTTGCAAGATGCTGAATCTCGACGAGACAGCTCTCAACACCACGATTCAACTGGGGTTGGTAAAGGACGATCATGCACCGGTCGTGGCCGATCGAGCGTTCCTCGCGGACGGCACGGCGTATGGAAATCTCCTTACCGATGCGAGTGATCCAGATGGAGATGCCATGACATTGGCCCTGCAACCTCAGGACCCCAAGCTGGCAAGTAATTACCTGAAGCCCGCTCACGGCAAATTAGATGTGACCGCCACTGGCGAGATGCTCTACACGCCGAATCCTGGATTTACGGGAACCGATACCTTCACCTTCCAGGTGACCGATGGGGAAATGCGCTCCAACGTGGCCACGGCCAGCGTCCAGATACCGCCTGCACCGGTCCTGACCATCGCCTTGGATGCGTCACCCGCAAAAGCGATGAGTTTTCGCAGCAGCACCGGAACAACTTTTACCTTGGCCAATGGGCAAAATAGGGAGCTCACGTTTCAACCAAAGCAGGACGCGATTGTGACAGCTTCGCTCCCCACGGGCTGGTACTTGGCGAATATTGGGTGTTCAGAGAACTCTCGCGCATACACGGATCTTGTGGCCGGTAAGGTGCAAATTTCGGTGCATGCCGCGCAACGTCTCTCGTGCACGTATCAATTGCGCCAATATGGATTCTTTGAGGGACTAGTGTACCGCGACCGCAATGGAAACGGTCAATACGACAACCCGAAGGATACGCCCTTGGCGGGGTGGTCGGTGCAGCTCTTCAATATGTATAACGGTCTGCTGGACGAGAAAACGACCGATGCTCAAGGCAAGGTTCGCTTTGCATCCGTCCCGCAGGGCCAGTACAAGCTTTGTGAGGTCTTGAAACCCGGGTGGCGCACGGGCGGCTCTGGGTTCGTAGGCGGACAGGGTTGTAAGATGATAACCGTGAGCGGAGGGATGCAACCACAGGTGCGATTCGGCAATGTCACACCGTAGAGCAGAAGTTCTGACCTGAGCCCGGTATCAGCCAGGCTCAGGTTGAATCCTTGGCTCGGCAGCCGTCGATGGACTTGCTTCCTACTCGATGCAACAGCTTCCTTAGTGGACGCTGCGCTGTCAACCGGGTTTGCGTCCCGCCACCATTCGCACTGCGATTGGTAAGGCGATGACTGACCCTTTCCGGTATTGCCCGGCCGTTTGGATGATGTTTCCTCTGGCCTCGGTCTGTTGCGTAGAGCTTAGCTTCGCCCAAAGATTTTGAATCGGTGCGGCGATGTCCATGAGGCTAGAGAAATATTCCTCTGCCACTGAAAATTGGACATCACCGATAAATTCGTGTTCAGAGATGTCCATGAATTCAGCTTGCCGCAGCATGTCCGCGAGTTCCCCCGGTTTTGCCAAACGGAAAATACCCGGGGCTGTTGGATCTGGTGGCGGAATCTCAATGAATTGTTTGATGATGTCGATGGGTATCTTGAGGTACGGGTTCTTGTCCGGCGCAGACCAGACTGCAGCCGCGAGCCAGGTGTTTGGTTTGAGGGTGCGCGCGATCTCGGTAACTGCCTTGGGTATTTCCGGCAAGAACATCAGGCAGAAGCGGGTTGTCACCGCGTCGAACGAAGCAGCCTCAAACGGCAATGTCGTGACATCACCCGTTCGGAATGTGGTATTCGAGAGTTTTAGTGACGCGGCTTTTCGTCTCGCGGCGTCGAGCATCTGTTCAGCCAGATCGATTCCTGTGACGCTGCCCGTCGCCCCCACTGTCTGGGCAGCGAGCAGTGCGGGATAGCCGGTCCCTGATCCCAGGTCGAGCACGCGCATGCCGGACCGTACGCGGGCGTCGGCGATCAGCCGGTGATTCAAGAATGCCATCTGTTCGTCAAAGAAGCGGTCCCATTTTTCCCAGCCGCCGGCGACGCGGTTCCAATCCTGTCGTTGATTCTCAATGACCTGTTCAGGTGATGGCGACATGGGGACATTACCTCAGTGATTGTAGGGTCTGGCGCATCTCTTGGAGTTCAGACACAAAAAGATCTAGATGTTGGTCCCGTTGTGGTTGATCATCCTTGAACTTCCAAAGCCGTTTGAAGATCGTCTTGAGTTCCTTATTGTGCGTGACGGCCAAGGCATAGGTCGGCTGTTGTCTCGTCGATTTATCGATGCTGCAGACGTTATCGTCGATGGCATGAAACTGATTATGGAGATCGTCGAACGCCTGATCGACTCCCTTGCCGCCTTTTGCCTTCAAGGCGGTCGCTTCTGCCATCGTCGTCAGATTGAACAGTGTTTCGACGCCGGTCGCACCCTTCGCCTTTGCGGTAAACTCCTTGGCATGAGGGTAAAAGAGATAACTACAGCCGCTCGTGCTCAACAGGAGCAGCCCTATCAATACGAGTCGCCCCTTCCATCCCATATGCAGTCCTTTCTCAAAGTGGCTGATTGAGCAGGAAGAACCCCTCCCCATCACCTGACGGGACAGGGGAGGTTCTTTGCGTACGAGAAATGCAAGCTAGACCTTGATTGTTACAGTTTGCACGGCTGCCTGAACCTTGGCTGCCATTTCCGGTGGGATCGACTCCAACTTGTGGCATTGTTTTGCGTGCGTGGCAACGAGCTGCATCAATTCCGCCTCGGTTTCAGCCCGTACTTGGAACCCGCAGCCCCCGGATGGTTGCACGTCCAGACAGCCGAGTTGTTTGTACTGTTTGTCCGCCATGATTCGCCTCCTCTGGTTTGAGAGTGGGATCGTGATGATTTGGTACAGGTGGCCGGGAAGCTGTGGGACCCTACCGGCACGGCCGTACGTTCCCTACTCGGGTTGTTATAGAATCTTTCGTCCGGCTCACGTTAGCTGCGATCGTAGTGGATTCGTCTAGCGAGATCAACTCTTGATATGTGTTGGGTTCGACTCGTAGGGGTCTGTCGCTGTGCATTCAAGGTCCGACTCGGTGTGGCGGTGTCTCAGGACAAGACGTACTGCTGGTGGAGGAACAGGAGTATTTGTGGTGATTCCCTGGAGGGAAGGGTGATGTGAGGCAGCAAATGAATGTGATAGGGGTAAGCTCAGTGGACTGGGAGAAAATGAATACGAGACGACGGCAGCCCTACGCGGATCTCCCGATTCCCAGTAGATGGGCATGGTTCACAACACGAGAGGGAGGGAAGATCAAGCTCTCCCCATTCTTAGGGCTTCATGAGCAAGCCGGTAGTCAGGTCCTGGTCAGGTGGTTGTGTCGCTGGCATTTGGCCAGAGAGACAATGAAGCTCCAACCACCAGATAGACGATGCCCATGATGATGGCCCCGAGGTGGAGCTCATACCATGCGTTCATCCCAAGGAATAGCTCGTTCAGAATAAGAGCCAGAACCAGCATCACGAACCCAATCCAATTGATGAAACTCATGCCCATGGGTTGTCTCCTTTCAGTGATGGGGTGTGCCCAGCTAGTAGGCCCCTGTTAATAATGAACGGCTGCTGACGACGTTGCGTTGCACTCCAGAATTGTGGTCCTCGAAAGTTATGAGTGGTCCAACTCATATTCGCGCTTCCTGGTAAGTCGATTCTCCCCGCAAGGAAAGCCATATCCCGACAGCGAGATAAATGATGGCTGGGAATATGGTGGATAGATTGAAATCGTACCACACGTTGAGGTACACGACCTCATTGAAGAAGAGTGCACTGAACAGCATCACAAATCCGATTACGTTAAACCAGCGAATGGCCACGGGAGCTACCTTTCGTTAGCGGTCTAGCAGACTCAGTCGGTATATCGGCTCTTCTTTGTGCTTGCAGCAGTAGTATCGCAAGAAATTGTACGTCAGGTTGATCAAGAAAATCTACGGGGAAATGGCGGGCTTCTTCTTATGAAGTTGGGGAAAAGATGGTTCGGATTATCGCTCATTTAGATATGGACGCGTTCTTCGCGGCGATTGAGGAGCGGGATACTCCCGCCCTTCGAGGTATTCCGCTGGTAGTCGGGGCAGACCCTCTGGGTGGGAGGGGGCGTGGAGTGGTGTCTACGTCGAACTATTTGGCGCGTGCGTACGGGATTCACTCTGCGACACCGATTTCCACGGCGTGGCGGCTGTCGGAGGCTGCACGTCGGGCTGGAAGACCGGCCGTTGCCTTTGTCTCGGTCGATATGCCCAAGTACGCGCGTGTCTCGGATGAAATCATGGGTATCGTCAGGCGATTCATCCCTGTCGTGGAGCAGGCGAGCATCGATGAAACCTATGGCGACTTGAGTTTCACGGAGTCCTATCGAGCCGCAACATCGCTATCCCGAGAGTTGAAGGCTGCGATCTATACGGCAGTACGGCTGACGGCCTCAGTCGGCATTGGGCCGAACAAACTGATCGCCAAAATTGCATCGGGGATGTCAAAGCCGGACGGGCTGACGGTCGTCTGTGAGGAGGAAGCCGAGTCCTTTCTGGCACCGCTTTCACTGCGGGCCATCCCTGGCATCGGCCCTAAGACGGGAGCCCTGCTTGCGAGGCGAGGGTTCATGTGCGTGCAGGATATGAAATCGTTGACGGCATCACAACTCGATGAATTGCTTGGGAAACGCGGGGTCGATCTCTATGAAAAGATTCGCGGCCGAGACATTACCCCGCTTGAAGAATATGCTGAGATCAAGTCAATCAGCGAGCAGCACACCTTCGAGGCCGATACGCTCGACAGCCAGCGACTACTCATGGAACTGGTACTTCTCGGCCAGGGTGTGATGGAGCGGTTGCAGCAGGAGGGATTTCAGTCATTTCGGACAGTCGTTCTGACTGTCCGATTCGCCGATTTCAAAACTACATCGCGTGCCCATACGATGGCGGAACCAGTCGGCGATATGGCAACGCTGCGCCGAGAGGTCTTGAGGTTGCTCATGCCGTTCCTCGACCGTCGTGAAAATCCTCATCGTCAACTCATCCGTCTGCTTGGCATTCGCGTGGAAAAGCTGGTGTGATCGATCACTCTGGTCTAATTCTGGGCAAGCGAGTGAGAGGGCCAAGCCCGAAGTCATTTCTGGTGGTGCGTGAATTCATGTAGGGTAAGGGTCGGTTTTTAGTGTGGTCATACGTCTATTTGTGTATGTCTTTTCATTCATTTGAAATTATCTAGAAGAATCAATGAAGTGGGAAGGTAATCCACCGGAAGAGTGAACTCATTTCCCTTCGCTTTATGGATGGAGCCTTATGAAAGAAAACGCAAGGCAAAGTAGGGAATCCCCGCAATACTTCAGGAGAATCATTGGAGGGGAATCCAAAAACATTTCACAGGTACGACACTTGCTCAACATGCACACTGTTGTGTGATAAAGCGATGTCCGAGGGGAAACGTCTCTAAAGCGAGTGATGGCCAATATGGGAAATCTGAATCTCACAGTTCTATCGGCGGCTACCAGTAAAGAATCGAAGGGTCTACTTTCAGATCGCCGACGAGAGGTACGAGTTGAAGGGTCCAAGGTTTGTGCCTACAGCCTCTGCGAATCGATCGAAGGTGAGCGGCTCATGATCGAACAGGGTGAGGTCTACCGTCTAAACCGCAGTGAGGGTGGGATTCTCGTATTAATGGGTAGCCGGCCAGGCAATCAACAGCTTCTGGAACTTCATGTCCCTCAGGCCCGGTGGGAATATACCGTGAATCTTTATGAAGTTCAGTGGAGCAAGACTCTGCCCGTTGAGTCACACGGCAATCTCTTTCTAGTCGGTTGTCGCCTCCTACTAGGAACATCTCGATACTGGTCATTCAAACCCGAGGTGAGGAGGTCTCCAGGGCTAGGTCTGAAGAAAAAGCAGGCCGACTACCACGTGCTTTTACCGCAGCCAGCTTCTTCTGATTCCAACTCTCCTGAACACTGACCCCTTCGGTCAGTATCCGATATTCCTCAAGCGTGGCCACCCATTTCTGGGTCTACGGTTGGTTTGACTCTTGCCATCTACCGATGCCGCTTAGGCTATTTCAGGCCCGCGCAAGATTCTGAATGCTGATTGCTTGCTTGCGCAGATCGCTTTATCCTGCGCAGGTGGTCCTCTGGTTCGTCATCCTCTATCTGCTTCTTTCCGTCGGCATCGGACTGTTCGCCGCGACACGCGTGCAAAATTCCAAGGACTTTGCCGTGGCTGGGAGGAGTCTGCCCCTGCCGGTGGTCATCGCCACCGTGTTTGCGACGTGGTTTGGTGCGGAAGCCGTGCTGGGAATCTCTGCCACATTCGTCAAGGAGGGTCTTCGCGGCGTCGTGGCCGATCCATTTGGATCCAGCATGTGCTTGGTGCTGGCTGGGCTGTTTTTTGCTCCTCGGTTGTATCGCCTTAATCTACTGACGGTAGGAGACTACTATCGGTATCGATACAACCGTACGGTCGAAGTCCTCTGCACGCTCTGCATCGTCGCCTCATACGTGGGGTGGGTGGCGGCCCAATTCAAGGTGCTGGGGCTGGTCTTGAATGTGGTGACAGAAGGTGTGGTCAGTCAGTCGGTTGGGATCATCATTGGCGCAGCGATTGTGCTGACCTATACGACCTTTGGAGGGATGTTTTCAGTCGCGGTTCTCGATTTTGTGCAAATTTCAGTGATCATGGGAGGCCTCCTCTACATAGCGACGATCGTTGGGGATTTGGCGGGGGGTGTGCCTGCGGTGATCACCCATGCAGCGGAGGCCGGCAAGCTTGACCTGTTTCCGGCGCCGACGCTTGTAGAGTGGATTCCATTTCTGGGAGCCTGGATGACCATGATGCTTGGATCAATCCCACAGCAGGATGTCTTCCAACGGATCACCTCGGCGAAGAACGAGCAGACAGCCGTGCGGGGGGCGCTATTGGGGGCCGGACTCTATTTCACCTTCTGCTTTGTCCCGATGTTTCTTGCGTACTCGGCCACGTTGGTGGACCCTGCCAAGTTTGGGGCCTTGATGGAGCGGGATTCGCAGCTGGTCTTGCCGACATTGATTGTGCAGCATACCCCGATGGTTGCACAGGTGATCTTTTTCGGGGCACTCTTGTCGGCAGTGATGAGCTGTTCAAGCGCAACCTTACTAGCGCCGTCGGTGACGCTCAGTGAAAATGTGCTCAAGCCATTGTTTCACAATGTGAATGACTCAGAATTTCTGCGCCTGATGCGCATCGTCTTGGTGGCGTTTGCCTCGCTGGTGTTGGTCATTGCGCTCTGGTCTGATGCGACCATCTACAAGCTTGTAGTGAGCACATACAAAGTCACGTTGGTAGCGGCCTTTATCCCACTGTTTGCAGGACTGTACTGGAAGAGAGCAACGGCTCAGGGAGCCTGTTGCGCCATCGTCGCCGGCCTTATGAGTTGGCTTCTGTTGGAACTGGTGAGTGAACCGACCGATGTATGGCCTCCGCAACTCGTTGGGTTTGTGGTAGCGGGGGCTGGAATGATTATTGGATCGCTGTTGCCGTCACTAACGGCTCAATACAAAACTCCTCTGAGGAGGGTGGAGGGGAAGTAACAGTCGGTTGTTTCATGAACGGATGATGCCTCCTCGTCAGTGCCCTTTCGGGCAGGCTAATGACTCAGTGTGAATCGCACGGCACGGAGGAGGTCCGCTGGCGAGAATGGCTTCTGGATCACCCGCCTGGCGCCGAAGAGTTTCGCAACGTTCAAAAAGTTTTGATCGCCGGTTGCGCCGGTCATGGCAATGACTCTCGCGTCCAAGAATTCTCGAGTCAATGCCAGCGTGACCTCCATCCCATCGCGTTCAGGCATCAAGATGTCAGTGATCACCAGATCAGCGGGGCTCTCTCGATAGAGTGTGAGCCCAGCGTGACCGTTTGTGGCCTCTCGGATCTGATGCCCGTCTCCTTCAAGGATGTGACGCAAGACCATTCTGACCGAATCGTCATCATCGACAATCAAGATCGAAGCCATGCTGCTCTCCCCGTGACCAGATGGATGCACAGGCAATCCCGTCAGACTCTGTTATGCGGCTAGCTTCATGACGGAGTGCGTGTTCGTATCAAACTCCTCTTCAGCATAATCGAGTTCACCGGTTGAGACGGTGAGCACTGGTTCTGGCCTCGTCCGGCGATGTTGCTCAATGATTGGATCATGGACATTGCCGCAATTCATACAACGATAGCCGCTCGCCCACATATGTCCAATAGTACCGTCAAAATCCAAGAAATGCTCTCTCACCATCAATCCCTGACAACGTGCGCAGCTCATGGTCATTCTCCCGGTTAAAGGGGGGAAGCAGCTGGTCCTTGTTAGAAGAAGCGTAGCCAAGCAGCCGAGGGACAGATAGACACCAATGGAGTACTCCAGAAGCGGGGCTCCAGGGGAGGCACGCTCACTGCTCACGGGGTCTGCCAAGCCCTCTATTACCGATTCTCAGAGCGAGAGGGGACTTACCAGCGGTATGGGGATACAGAGCCATTTGTGTCCAATCTTGTTGATTTATTGGAGTTTCTCCTTATCTTATCGCAGTTTAAGCCCGTTTCCTTCCGTTTGATCAAGTTCCTTACAGGCTGAGCCGATATCGGTACTGCACAGAGCTCTGGTCTACAGGGAGGATTATCGTGCAGGCGACCTATCTGCTGAGTCGTGGTCAGTTACACGCGATGCGCACCGCCGTTCGGGCTGTCGTAACCGTGATGATACTGCTCACGATGAACGGCTGTCTGATCAAGCCACATCCGATGGAGAATGGAGAAATCCATGCTCGAGCGGTCAAAGACTTTCTTGCCATCTCCGCGGTGGACGAGCCGGTTGCTGGGCCGATTGATCTGTATGAGGCGATGGCACGGGCGGTCAAATACAACTTGGATGCGAAGGTCAAAGCGATTCAAGTCCAACTGGCGCATCAGCAGTTGAACGTGGCGCACTATTCACTCCTCCCTCAAGTCGCCGCCAATGCCGGGTTCGATGGACGGAATAATTTTGCCGGCGGAGTTGGGCAATCGATTCTCACGGGACGCCAGGCGATCGAACCCTTCACCTCATCCGAAAAGAACGTCATGTCCGGTAACCTCGCGTTAAGTTGGGATGTGCTCGACTTTGGCCTGTCGTTCGTGCGCGCACAACAGGCAGCCGACAATGTGCTGGTGGCAGAAGAGGAAAAACGGCGTCTAGCGGTACGGTTGATACAGGATGTCAGAGGGGCTTATTGGCGGGCGGTGAGTGCGGAACGGGTCCTTCCTCGAATTCAGCTCTTGGACGACTCGGTTGAGAAAGCATTGGAGAGTACCAAACGGATCGTCGGCCAGAAACTTCAGGCCCCGTTGACGCCGCTCAATTATCAACGAGATTTGCTCAATATCCAGCGTGAAGTGCGGCGATTATTTCGTGAACTCAGTACTGCGAAGCTGCAGCTGGCTTCCATGATCGGCTTGCCGCCCGGAACGTCGTTTGATCTGGTCGTACCTCCCAGAGAAACCGCGATTCCCGTCGTCAACTTGGATAGTCAGAAGATGGAAGAGCAGGCACTCTTGCTCAGACCAGAGTTGCGCACCATCGACTATAAGAAGCGCATTAACGCCAAGGAAGCCAAAGCGGTGTTTCTGGAATTATTCCCGAACCTCAAGGTCTCGCTCGGCGGCTACTATAACAGCAACAGTTTCCTCTTGTATCAGAATTGGCTCAGCTATGCCGCCCAGGCAAGCTGGAATCTGCTCTCGGTGTTTCGAGCGCCGGCCAAACTCAAAGCAATCGAAGCAAACGGCCACATGCTGGATGTCCAAAGCCTGGCGCTCAGCATGTCCATTCTGACGGAGGTTCATGTTGGCGCAACACAGTTTGTGCTGGCCAAGCAGGAATATCAGGATGCGAGGAATTACCAACAGACACAGAGTGCAATTGTGGAGCAGACCAAGAACTTGTGGCTGACTGAGCGCACGAACGATCTCACACTGATTCGAGAACGAGCCAACGATGTCGCTGCCGATGTTCGGTTGGACACGGCGCGAGCCGGATTGGAAACGGCCTACGCCACCCTGATGGCCACCATGGGGGAAGAAGCGGTTCCTTCCAGCATGGCTGAACAAAGTGTGGCACAACTAACGGAAGCGATCAGGGAATATTGGGAACCCAGTGGGTTCACGATGTCGGGAGGAGAAAGGAGAACGGAGCCTCATGCGACACCGGCAGCACACTAGTGTGGTGGCAGCCGTGCTCCTGACCGCAATGACGATGGGTGTTCCATCGACGGGGTGGTCGAAAGGAGACCGATCGGCACAGGGAACAAAGCAGGACTCGGGAGTGGCTCGGGGAATTGTGAAGGCGGTTTCACGGGCCGTGCTCTATGCCCAGATCCAGGGGCGGGTCAATCAAGTCCCGTATAAAGAAGGACAGCGATTTGCTAAAGGGGCAACACTGGTGCAATTGGAGTGTGACAAGTATCAAGCCGAATTGGCGGCGGCGGCTGCGGAGTACGAAGGGAAGAGCAAAACGTTTCTGAACAATAAGGAGCTTGCCAAACTCAATGCAGTCAGTACGTTGGATCTGGAGGTCTCGGAGGCCGATGCCAAAAAGGCCGATGCCACAAGGCGGATCGCGGAGATCAATGTGCGTGGGTGCCATCTGGCCGCGCCATTTTCCGGGCGTATCGTCGATGTGATGGTGCATGAGCACGAGAACGTGTTCCCCAACGACAAACTACTGAGTGTCCTGGATGATAGGAGTCTTGAGATTGAACTGGTCTTGCCGTCCACGGCGTTGGCGTGGCTTAAGAGGCAGGCACGGTTCACTTTTATCGTAGATGAGACAGGCCTGGGCTATGCAGCGAAGGTCAAGGAAATCGGAGCGGCGGTCGATGCCGCGAGTCAGACCGTGAAAGTGACTGGAGTGTTCGACACCCTTCCCAAAGACGTCCTGAGTGGGATGAGCGGGTCCGCGCAATTTATGGGGCAGCCCTAGCGATGGCAACGACGGCCGAACCGACCGCGCAGCAGCTCCCGGCACTGATTCACCTGGCGGCCCTGACGCATTTGGAGGGGCAGGTCCGGGCGGCGAAAACCATTCAAGAACTACAGTTTCTCTCTGTCAACGAGACGCGGCGACTGATTCCCTACGATCAGGCCTTTCTGTTCAGCAATTCCGGTGCGACGGGCGAGGCGTATCGTCTGCTGAACGCAGCAAGCGTTGCCGTTGTGGATCGCGATGCCCCAGTGATCGTGTGGCTTGAAGAGGCGGTGCAGGCGCTGCGCCAAGCCGGGGCTGCGAGCGAGCAACCGATGGTCGTGACGGAAGAGTTGCTGCCGGAATCACTCCGCAGTGGCTGGCGGGAATTCGTCAAGGGGCAAGTCTTTTGGTGTCCGTTACAACATCCTGACGAAACCCTGCTAGGCGTGTGGTGGTTCGAGCGGGATTTCCCGTGGGCAGAGAACGATGTCGCCATCGTCCATCGGTTGGCGGGGAGCTATGCCTATGCGTGGAAGGCCCTCTCGAAGAAGGAGCGAAGTTGGTCGAAGAAGATCAAGAAGCCGACCTGGTGGCTGATTCCCATCGCCATCGTAGCCGCGCTGTGCGTTCCGATCCGAATTTCATCCGTGGCGCCGGTCAAAGTGATGGCCAAAGATCCCATCGTCGTGAGTGCTCCCATCGACGGAGTGATCGCCGATGTGCTTGTGCATCCGAACCAAATCGTGCAAGCCGGCACGGTACTATTTCGGTATGAAGATACGACGCTACGGAACCAATTCCTCGTCGCGGAAAAACAATTAACTGTCGCACGGGCGGAGCACAGTCAATCCATCCAAGCAGGGTTCGGCGATCCACAACGGAAAGCCGAGGTGCCGTTGAAAGAAGCGGAGATTGATCTTCGACAAACCGAGCTGCAGTACGCGAAAGAAATGCTCGATCAGATCGAGGTCATCGCCCCTCAAGCCGGGTTGCTGCTGTATTCAGACAAGTCCGATTGGATTGGCCGGCCGGTCACTGTGGGGGAGCGGATTATGGAGATCGCCGATCCCAAACAGATCGAACTGCGCATCGATCTGCCGGTAGCCGATGCCATTGTGCTCAAAGAAGGCGCCGAGGCGCTGATCTTCCTCAATGCGCTCGCACTGGAATCGTTTCCTGCGACCGTCGTCCATGCCAGTTACCACGCTGAGGTTCTGCCCGGCGACGTCCTGGCGTACCGGGTCACCGCAAAGCTCGCCACACCGGATCCCCGTGTTCGCATCGGATGGCAGGGCACGGCCAAGGTCTACGGAGAGCAAGGGCCGCTGGCCTATCTGCTCCTGCGCCGTCCAATCACCGCGCTTCGGCAATGGATAGGCTGGTAAACGATGGGTTCCCCTGAAGCACCGGGCACCAAGCCACAAGAACGGAAGCTGCCGACCCTTCGACCGAATCTGCAATTTAATCGTGGAACCCCTACGCCTGATGGGGTGCCGACCTGGACCATCGTCGATCCAATTCGCAATCGGTATTTCCAGATCGAGTGGCCTGTCTATCAGATGATCCAACGCTGGAGCGCAGGAACCATCGAGAAGCTCCATGCCGCGATGACGAAGGACACGACCTGCCACACGACCATCGCGGATGTAGAAGACTTGGTGAAGTTTCTCTATACGAATAATTTGACGGAGCAGTCCGCAAGCGGGAAGCACACGGATTACCAGACTCAGGCCCAAGCCGGTGAACACAATTGGTTGATGTGGGTGGTCCACCACTATCTGTTCATCAAGATCCCGCTGGTCCATCCGCATAACTTTCTGAAGTCCACCCTGCCGTTTGTGGAGCCGTTCTACACAAGGATCGCGGGGTCGACCTTTGGTGTCCTGGGGTTTTTCGGGTTGATCCTGGTGGGACGGCAATGGGACACGTTCGTCTCGACGTTCCTCTACTTTTTTAATTGGCGTGGAGCCATCCTCTACAGTCTGTCGCTCGGTGCCGTGAAGATCATGCACGAGTTGGGTCATGCCTATACGGCGACCAGGTTTGGGTGTCGAGTACCGACCATGGGTGTGGCGTTTATGGTGATGATGCCGATCATGTACTCGGACGTGACCGATTCGTACCGCCTGACATCCAAACGGAAGCGACTCCTTATCGCGGCCGGGGGAATCATCGCCGAACTCGGACTCGCGGCACTGGCACTCTTCGCATGGGGGTTCTTGCCGGAAGGGACGTTGCGGAGCATTGCCTTCATCGTAGCCACGACCAGTCTCGCGATGAGTTTGGTCGTCAACCTGAATCCGCTGATGCGATTCGACGGCTACTACGTGTTGGCGGACGGATTGGGTCTGCCGAATCTGCAAGATAGAGCCTTTGCCTTTGGACAATGGCGATTGCGGAATCTGTTATTCGGCCGTCACGGCGCAGCTCCAGAAATCATGTCGACACGGGTGCAACACACCCTGGTGGTCTATGCGTGGGCGATCTGGCTCTATCGCCTGATCTTGTTCACCGGCATCGCGGTGATGGTCTATCACTATTTCTTCAAAGCCCTGGGCATTCTTCTCTTCTTGGTCGAGATTGTCTGGTTCATCGCCATGCCGATCTATCGGGAGCTGACCGCCTGGTGGAATAGTCGTAAACTGTATGCCGCTTCGCCACGAGCTTGGTTCAGTACCGCCTGTCTGGTGGCCCTGTTAGCGATGACAGTGATTCCCGTACAGACGAGTATCTCGATCCCTGCTGTCTTGCAAGCCTCATCCTACGCGACCATCTTTGCGCCGACCGCAGGCCGTCTTCAGGAGGTGTTGGTGCGCGATGGGCAGGTCGTCAAAGCGGGGGATGCGCTTGTCGTGTTGGAAAATCCGTCGTTGGACAAAGACGTACGGCTGGCCGAAACCAAAGTGGCCATGTGGGACTACCGCCTTGGCCGATTGGCCGGCTACGGGCAGGATCGTGACCAGCGTCAGGTGATCGGGGAATCACTGCGGGTAGGACTCGCCGAACTGTCGGGGCTTGAGGCAAAACGAGCCAACTTAACCCTGAAGGCTCCGATCTCTGGAATTGTGCGTGATCGCGCGGATTCACTGACTACTGGACGATGGATAGACCAGAAAGTGCCGCTCGCATATCTCGTAGACGAGCACCGGACAGAGATTGAAAGCTTCGTGCCAGTCGACGAGCTGGCCTATGTGGCAATCGGGCAACCAGCGTGGTTTATCCCGCTCGATCTCACCAGGCCATCAGTTAGAGCCCATGTCACGCAGATTGCGGAGGTGGACGAGCGAGAGTTCACGGTGCCCTATCTCGCCTCGATATATGGCGGGGATATCCCTGTGCGAAAAGATGATATGGGGCGACTCAAACCAGAACGCTCTGTCTATCGGGTACGGTTGAGTTTAGACGAGGCGGCAACGGGTCCTGGCCTAATCCTGCCCGGCCATGTCCAGATCGAGGGCCAACCATCGAGCGTGGCTAAACGGGCATGGGATCAGGTGGCAGCGACCTTGGTCAGAGAGAGCGGTTTCTGACAGGATGTTGAAAAAGGTCTCCGGCGGCGTTCTTACGTCGCTTAAGACCTCACCGTACCAACCGCGTACGCCTTGGCCGTTCGCTTGCTGCGGCCTTGCCGGAATGCCTTTTTGAACATCCTGTTAGAAGGCCAGGTCGCACGGCTCGAGTGGAACGGACAACGTCTGGGTCAGATTCAAGGCCTCATGCTTCACGAGATACGATTTGCGAGGCCCTACGCCGCTTGGGCGAGCATAGCCTGGTGAAATTGGTCGGTCACACAGAGCTGGAAGAACTGTCCTGCCTCCTGTTCGAAGCGGTCCAGCATCGCCATCAGCGTGTCCCACTCCACGCGTTGAGTCGTGAAGTAGTCCTGGTCTAGCAGGTAAGCCGGTGTTCCCGGCTGATTGGCCTGCTTTGCATCTCGATACTGGACGAATCCGTGCGTCAGACGGAATCGGTCTGTGCTCTCAGGGAGCGTCACCACCACCTCATGGCGGCTGCCTTGGAGCTGTCCTTTGTGGCCTGGAAGCGAAAAGGGGCCGAGTACCTTGGCGTTAATGAGCCCAGCCCACTGAATCTTTGTGAAACCATAGAGAGTCGGGCGCAAGAGGCTTTGGAAGCGCAGGCCGGCGCGGGCGCAGAAGGCCGGTTCATAGCTGGCCTGTAAGGCACGAACGGCTTCTGATACCTGAACCTGGAACGGTGGCCATCCGGTATAGAGACTGGTTCGGACTGTCAACGAATCCGGGAGCAAGAGGATCTCATGATCGTTGTCTTGACTGGCCAAACGGTAGCCTTGACGATCTTTGGTCGGCTGAAACAGCGGATAGTCTTTCCGGAGCTGTTCCTGAAAGGAAGCCGGCAACTCCTGGTTAATTTTCAGAATCATCGGGACCTGAACCTGGCAGGTCACGGAGAGGAGCGGTGAATGGGTGGATTGTTCCCAAACAGGATTCATGGTGTCGTACTCCTTCGAGAAGTGATCGGGGAACCGTATCAGTCGTATCGGTGGCTGGCGGAAACATCTTGATGAATCTGGTGTAAGGCGTGAGCCATGTGAGGCTGTTGGGCACATTGTGCACGTTCAGGTGCTGTTTGTGGCCGGTTAGTGTCCTATTGAGAACCGTTGGAGTGGGTTCATGCCCGTTCCTGAGGACTGATGTGGACCAAAACCTGCACCGAGATCTCCAGTACTGAAGAGAATGAGCCGATGAAGACCTGACAACGTCTTGTTCAAACCACGAGATCCGAGCCATGTTTGGACGAAAAAGACCCACCTTCTCGCCGCAGAAGAACAGGCCGAAGTCGGCGCTAAAGGCGCCAGGAACGTCCCGAGTCAAGGCATCGCTACTCTCCCTTGAATCCCGTCTCATGTTCGATGCGGCGGCGGCTGCCACGGAAGTGGAAGTCAACCAAGAACAAGTCGCACAGGAGCAGGCTGAGGCAGCGATATCAAGCGACCACACTTCGGTATCGGAGAGCCAGCCGTCTGTTGAGAACCAAGAACTATTGCAGGCGATTACTAACTATTCACCTGGAGAGACGCTCACCGAAATCACCTTCGTGGATCCCACCGTGCCAGATTATCAATCTCTCATCGCGGGGATGGGGGCCAATATCCAGATCGTCATGCTCGACGGTGGACAGGACGGGATGGAGCAGATCGCCGCGTCACTGGCAGGGCGAACGGGGATCAATGCCATTCACATCATCAGCCACGGGGTCGAGGGCCAGCTCTCACTCGGCACCGGCACGCTGACGCAAGCATCCATGACCGGTCGGTATGCGGATGAACTTGCGAACATCAAGCAGGCATTGTCAGAGCAGGCTGACATCCTGGTCTATGGCTGTGATTTTGCCGAAGGCCAAGTCGGCCAGGATGCGGCCACGTTGCTTGGCCAACTGACCGGAGCAGATGTGGCAGCGAGTATCGACGACACAGGCTATGCCGGATGGGGGGGCAATTGGGACCTCGAACTACACATCGGGACCATCGAAGCGCAGACGGTTGTCAGCTACGACACCCAGGTTGATTGGGTCGGGCTGTTGGCAGGTGAAACGCCTCCGACGATCACGAGCTTGAGTGGGGACAGCCGGGCCTACAGCGAGGGAGCCGGGGCGGTGGTGATCGAAAGTGGGAACGCGGTGGTGGCGGATGTGGAC
>WBZU01000382.1_pt1 | contig 39710 bp, 38 predicted proteins | sample 5204311 | NCBI WGS metagenome assembly WBZU01 (sample SAMN12344359, study PRJNA552823) | activated sludge metagenome | biome: Activated sludge suspended growth; feature: Nitrification reactor; material: Wastewater; isolation source: activated sludge from nitrification reactor of wastewater...
CAGCTGATCGAGTCCGGCAAGAAGCTCCCCCCGAGATCCTTGGCGACCAACTCGGCGTCGGCAAATTCAAGCGGCTACGACGACTGCAAACCCCATAGCGTACGATTTCCGTTTTCTCAGTGGACCCCTATTTGGATACGTGGCGGCACAGTTGAAAGACTATTCCGGCAGCACGACGCCACATTGTGTCGCCAATGCGTGCAGCGCAGCCTCGGTCTTCGTCCAGGCAATATCGGGCGTTGCCTGCTTGTGAAGATACCCCTCGAACTCTGTTTGCCATGCCGCGTGCTCCCTCCGAAGACTCGCCATATCGACGGCTGCTCGCGGTATGGCCGTGCCCGCTTCGATTTCTTTCAAGCGCGTCTTCATTGCGGTCAACAGCCGCTCGGAAAAACCGTGGCATTCTTGGATGAATCGGTCCACATGGAGCCGGTGGGTGCCTTGCTGCGCGGTCCATACCTGAATACCATCGATGAATCGCTTCGAATTATTCCAGTGAATCTCGACGAAATCGCCGATCCGCACGTAGGTAATCTTGGGCTCCGCTTGAAGGTACGAGTGCCAGGGCGTTCTTTCTCCGAGCCATCGCCACGCGGTATAAGCCAGGTCGGCACTTTCATCGGGTAATTGATTCGATAGCGCGTAAAGGTTTTCCAGTAAAACCCAATCACGTGCCAAACATTCGATTCCAGCGGGAAGCGGCATCACCGCGTGCGCGAACGAGCCGAGAATGTCGCGCGCGAAAGCAGCGATCTGGTAATCCGGGTATGGCGTCCCCAAGCACTGCCAATGCTCCAGAATCTCCGGCGTATATTGAAATAGCGTCTGGTCTTGGACGTTGATTCGGAAAGTTCCGTACGTGAGCGCGAACCAACTCAGGGACGGTTTTTCCGGAGTGCCCCAAGGTTCGATGTCTTCGACGTTCACCAGCTCGAAGTCAAATAGGTTCATACCGTTCATCGCCAAGCATACTCCAGGCGCGGGCGTCATGTCGACGAAGCTTTGGCGCCGGGTCTACAGGTTGTGTACATCTGTCCACGCACAATGTCATACGATTGGGTTTATTTGTGCTCTGTCTCGGCGCATGCATGTACACTTGTCCACACACTGGCTATGCTCTCTGACCATCGTGATGATGAACGAAGGCACGTTGTGGTGTCGCCGAGCTAAGTCGAGATTTCGGCATAGATGTCTCGGTGTGACGCAGATACGAGCTCACTGCTCCGGGTGTTCTGCTATCCAGGCTTCGCAACTCCGAGCAAGCTCGTCGTCGATGTGAGTCCGGCGCGCGGCCTTGCTGCACTGTTGGAAACTCCAGTTGGCATGCAGCGTCGCTCCTCCGTCGTGGCCGAATTTGTTTCGCCACTCCAAGGTGTAGTCCAAGTTCGGATTGGGTCCCCGCTTGTCCGGCATGGGAATTTCGAGGACTTCCTTCGCGAAGCTCGCCCACATAGCACCGATCCTGGCATGCACGGCAACCACCCAGTTGGCAGGCGGCGCTGGTTTCAGCTCGAAGATCCTGGCGTAGGTGTGAGCCGCGTCCTTGATCGCAGCCATTTTGGTCGTGCGCCAGGTAGCCCATTCGCCTTTCAGGAGGAAGCGCCCCATGGCTTCTTCGGTCCTGTCGCCGTGGTACACCGGACGAGCGATCCGTTCCGCGTCCTGTCTCTTCTGCTCCGCTTCGGCGAAAAGTGGTTCGCGTAGGAGGTCAGCGGGCACCGGCGGCACAGCGCGAAGCTCCAAAGGTCGTGCGGTAGCAACGTCATTCGTCGTGGCGGGGTTTGGCGTTGAGGAAGCGGATGGTGCAATGGCGGAAGCGCTTGGGCCGGACGTGGAGGCCGTTCCCATGGTCGAGCGCTCGGCATTCGCCACCGTGGCCGACGGCTTGGGCGCACTCTTCGCCTCCGAAGATGGGGGCACGCATGCTGTGACAACGAGGCACGTCCCCACACCCATCCAGCTTAGCCATCGATTCATGTCGAGCCTCCGGGCACCAATATACACGAGAATGACGCCTGTCTCGCGTATGTTCGATGGCGCGTTGGAGTGATGTCCCATGACGGCCGGCATGTCCATTCGCCACGTGTACATCTGTACACAAACGACCGCGGCCGATCAGCAACGTTCTAGCCCAACCTTCCCCCTTGCATGTACATCTGTCCGCATGCTAGGGTCGCGCGCATGTTGACCATCGCGGTGATGAACTTCAAAGGCGGCGTAGGGAAGACCACGCTATCGATCTTGCTCGCAAACGAACTCGCCCAACGTGGGCATCGCGTGCTCCTCTCGGATTGTGACCCGCAGAACAGCGCCATGGCATGGCAAAGTTGGTCGAAGTCGAACCTGATGGTCGAACGCGTCGAAAAGATTCGTCCCAAAAAAACCGAACGCTCCGACGTCGACATGAACGTGCTCGATTGTCCGCCCCGCTACGGTGACCAATGCATCGCGGCGGCGATTGCCTCCGACGTGGCCTTGGTCCCCGTCATGCCCGGTCCGCTCGATTATGCCGCAACGGGGCTGCTCGTCGAGACGTTGCGCGAAGCCAACAAACGCCGAACATCGCCGCTGCCGGCGCTGCTCGTGGCGAATCGAACGATGCCCCGATCGGTCGTGAGCCGTTTGCTCGTCGAGACGCTCAACAAGCTGGCCGCGCAAGTTGATGGCGCTCGCGTCTCGAAGACGTCGCTGCCGCAGCGTACCGCGTACGTCGAGGCGCTCATGGGGCCGTGGGCTCCGCTCGCGAAAGAAGCGCGGACTCCGATTAAAGCATTGTGTGATGAGGCTTTAGCTTTGGCGGGGCGTAAATGACATGGGCAAGAAAAAAGACCTTTCCTTCGATACATTTGTCCCGGTAAAACCAATCCAGACGATCGCGCACGTCGAGCGTGTCGCGGCAAACGTAAAGCGATTGGTCGTGGATATCTCGCCGGCGATTCACCGGCAGCTCGTCGAGCGGTGCATTCCGTTCGACACGATGAAGGCGTATGTGCTTTTCATCGTGAACAAGCAGCAGCATCGAGCGAAGGTCTCGTCGGTCCCTATTCCGCCAATGCGCGGGCAAAAACGCGTCATCATCGAGCTCCCCGAAGCCGACGCGGACGCACTCACCAACAAAGCGAAGGAGAGAGGCTTTCCGAGCTTTCGCGAGTTTGTCCTGCGGTGTCTCGAGGCTGAGGGGCTCGAGCTCGAGGTGAAGCGGTCGGCATGAACGGTTCAGAAGGTCCTTGCGCGGAGGGGGACGCGCATTCGGATGCGCGTCCTCAAGTAGGTACGGTGGAGAAGCTGGTTGTCAGAGGCAATTGGCTTGCTTCATCCAGTAGCCGACGGTGCCATAATCCTCAATGGCACCACTCGGCCCCATGTAGTAGACATGCTTGACCGGGTAGTTGATGTTGGGTGTTGCAGTCCCCAAAGATGGAGAATTACCGTTTGACCAAGCGACGCCCAGGTTGCTATTGGTGCCCGGGTAAGGCCGATATTTGTACGGCGGGTAGTCGAGCAAGACTCCCGGCGCGCGTGGGGCGAAGAGGTTCGGATAGGTGACCTCCGCCCAATTGAACACGCAAGAAATCTGCGCGTCCGTTGGGGCCTGTGCCGGATGAGCGGCAATTTGTTGCGTAATCCAGGTCTTGACCAAATCGACTCGCGCAAGCAGCTCGATGGTTTTTCCGTTGGTGAGCGTTGCGTACCCGGAGTTGACTGCGACGATCTGGTGTGTGTCCTTGATGAAAGCCGGTCCACCGGAGTCACCACCTTCGAGTACGTTGGTCGCCCAATAGTCGAACGCGAAGGTGCTGCCGGAATAGGGAGGAGGCGCGCCAATCATGGAGCCATAATTGAGATCGTACACGCTGGCCCCCCACAGTGCCCAGGTTTGCCCGTTGTGAACTCGCCCGACGTTCGTCACAGGCGTGTTCGCAGCAACCGCTGTCGGTGCGATGGTTGGGTAAAAGCGAATCCAGATCGGCTTGTTCAAGAACAACAGAGCGACGTCATGTTGTGTGGGGTTCAACGAGCTGCTTGTCCAATCGTAGATCGCTCCGCCCGTTGTTGTGCGCGATTCCGTTCCGACCTTCACAATCAAATTCGTGAACCCGTAAACACAATGGCCTGCGGTGAGTACGACCATTGGCGCGATGAGCGTCCCACTGCAATGAGAGGACGCCCCAACATCGATCGTAACGGCCTCCGGGTATTGCTGGTTGACGCTTGTCCCTCCAATGATCTCGTCACTTCGTGACGACGTATCCTCTTCCTCCCAGACGCTATCGTCCTGCTCGGTATCGGCGACGCAACCTGCAAGCGTGACGACTCCCAGCGTGAGGAGGGCGAGGAAATGGCTTCGGGACGAACCATTTTGATTTTTCGCGTTGTTCATGGTCATTGTCTCTACGGCCCGAGCATCACGACAAACCACGGCCTTGAGATTCGCGTACATCACAGGCACCTCGCAGAATGCGTGGACCCTTGATTTGCGTCCCACCGAAGAACGACCCTCGGTCAAACCTGGGACAAACGTCCCGGTGTGTTCCGAATGCAGGCGATGTGGATTATCGTGTCGGGCTTAATCCGTTCTACCGTTGTCTGCGCCCAACGTTACCAACACAGAAAGAAACCGTGAAAAGAAGCTTGCGAGAAAAAGCGGAACGCTCCGACGTCGACAAGAACGTCCTGGATTGTCCGCGCTATCGTTCGTACGCTGTAAATGATTCATTCCTCTGGATCTGTGAGTGACTCGAGCAAATGCCTCAATTCTCGACTCACCGCGGCTTCATCGGTTGAATTTACGATATTGGCGACTTCGTTTCGAAGCAGGTTCTTGTAATGGCCCCGCATATCGTGTGCCGCCTGTCTTGCTGCATTGGCGGAGTTCAACCCAAGCGACACGGCAAGTTGTTCGTAGGGTTCGCGTTCCGTTTCCCCAGACAAACACCCCTTCAGCCCCTCGAAAATGTGCTCTCTGCCCGCTGCCGAATATTTCGCGTGAAGCTTTTCCATCACGCGTGAAAGCAAACTCAGCGCGAATTGTCGCTCGTACAAACGCTCGGGCGTCATCTTGTGGGATGGTTCGAACGCGTAACGATCTTCGGCTTCGTCTACGGACAAACTCACGAATCCGCCGGTGGGCGAGTTACTCGGCGCGGTCGCACTCGTGTATTCGTTGATGAGATGGTTCTTGACGCAGCGGAGCAACCACGCGCGAAACTTGGTCCCATGATTACGATCCGCTTTCGCAAGGGTGTTTTTCTCGAGCAAACGAGCAAAAAAGCTTTGCGTGCGATCGTAGGCTTCGTCAGCGCTTCCACCCTGACGACGAATGAACGCATACACGGGATACCAGTACAACGAGCACAGGGACGAAAGTGCGGCGCGACCTTCCATCGAACTTGCCCCAGCGCGGGCAATGAGTGTCCACGAAGTCTTCGGAAAAGCGTCCCGTTGCATGGGCACCTCGGCAACATGGTAGGTGCGATGGCCACAAACTCCAAGTTTTTTCTGATGGGAACGGCCAGGCATTGAAGTTGATGACATCATCGCACCCAACCCGTCTCGAGGATCTTTTACGCAATTCCCGGGCGCAACAACACGCACGCAGTTGCGCCCGGGGAATTGTCATTACCGCTCAACCGCAGAAGCCGTACCAGCTTCGATTGATCACCGGCGGAGAGGTTTGCGAAAAGGACGAGCAACTCGCGCCGTAACTACCGCTTTTCGAAGTTCGTGCAAGCTTGCGTCGACGCGGAAAACGTCTGACACCCTCCGCTGCACGAGAACTGCACGAGCGCGGACGCGCCGTAAAACCCCGAAATCGACGAACTCGGCCCGTTGTAGAACCCGATGTTGCACGAAATCGCTTGCGGTGTTCCGCCCGGCGCTGCGATGTTTTGCGCGGTCTCGCGGAGGTTGACGAGTTGCTTGTTCAGCTTCTCGATCGCCTCGAGAATACCGGGTTCGTCCTGTTCCGTCGACGCGCTTCGGGCATTCAAATCGGCGAGTTCCTTCTCCGTTTGCTCGATGGCCCATTGATGCCCTTCGGCACCCACGATGATGCGACTCCCGCCTTCTTCCGCATCGTTCTCGAAGACGCCGGGAGCCAGTTCCCGCCATGCCGCATTCGGCACGAGCGACAGGGAGTCGGAGTCGCCTTTACGCTCGAACTGCACCCCGCTTTCCGTCGGGATCGACAACTCGCCCGCTTCGTCGACGAGTGCTTCTTCCACTTCAATGGTCGCCGGCTCGGCCTCATCCACCGACGTACACCCGGGTGCTCCAGCAACCAGCCCGGAAAAACCGAGCACCGCGACGAGCAAGCGATGCGAGAGGGCGGCGTGGGCAAACGATGATGCAATTTTCATGGTGTTTCTCCCGAGAACCGCGCAGATATGTTTCACTGCCGAGAAGCGCCTCATACGCTGTTCTCACCCGCGGTGAATCATTATTTATTGCGGCTCTGAGGGTTCCTACCGAGAATCAAGGACGCGCGTTACCGACCCGGAGGAGATTTTTCAAATGGGCCGATGTATTTTCGCGAGCGTGCGCAATACCACCACAACCGCACCAAGGAGCAGCACGGCGGCGCCAATCGACCAGGCGAGGAGCACACGAAAGGGTTGGATATCGAGCGCCGTGGCGTCGTTGATGCGCGTCTGCACGATAACGGCAAGTTCGGTGTTTCCGACTGGAGCGATGCCGGCAAGCCATCGGTCATCGCTCGTTTCACCATCGGGTGAAGCGAGATGATCGACGTAATCGTCCTCGACCTCAATCCAACCAGCCGGCGGAAACCGAAGTTGGTCTTGTGGCGGAATTCCGGCCGCATCACGACGTGCTGTGAGTCTTCGCAACGCATCACTTTCAATCACGATGCCTTCACCACGAACAACGCCGTTATGCACGAGCAGGATATGCTCGTCGGGCAACGGCTCCGTGGCTAAATCTCGATCGCGACGCACTGCAAGGGCAGCGAAGCGGCGCTCGTCGCTTAGCTCAAGAGCACCGATGTGCTGACCTGTGGTGATCATAGCCGCAAGTATACCCTTCAATTCATTGCGGCTATTGCGAATGGGTGCGGCAATGACGAGTCTATAGCGATCGTCGGCGTGAGAATGGATTGCTCGTGATACGTACACTGGACGCGGCATCGATTCGGGCAACGCAGCCGCTCCCCGATAATAATCCCGGAATGCAAAATTCTGATAGTAGGTCTTGCCAAACTTTGGCATCGGAGCGTGGGCGCGTCCGAATCCGTCATCACTCATGAAGAACCACCAATCGATTGCCGAGTTCTCCATGCTATGCCGGGCATAGAATGCTTCACAACGCTCTGTCAGTCGTGCGTCATCACGGCGCTCCAGCAAGTCGGGCAATTGGGGATCCTGCGCTTCATTCGCGACGATGTCCGCATATTCGCGCAGTTGTGCCAACACTGTGCCTGCAACGGCACGGGCTGCGAAACCATTGGCTGCAAGAACCTCTTGACGGCGGGCGCGCTCCTGCTCCCGCGCGCTGATTGCCGACCATATTGAAAAACTGATGAGGGTGATCGCGGCGCTCCCGAAAAGAACCGTCGCGGCTGGATGTCGCTTGCACCAACGAGCGGACCGTACGAGCGGACCGGGACGGCGAGCGAGCGGCGCCTCGCCACGCACATACCGTTCGAGATCTTCCGCCAAAGCTTGCGCTGAAATGTAGCGACGTTCCGGCTCCTTTTGCAGACACGTGTGGCATATCGTCGCAAAATCACGATCCACTTTTTGACGCATGCGCTCCAGGTGTTCGGGTTGGTCCTCGACGACGTGGCGAAGCACTTCGAGCGGTGTCGGGCCATAAAAAGGTCGTTTTCCAGCAACCAACTCGTACAAGATGACGCCCAAACTCCAGACGTCCGCAGCAACTGTATCTCGTTTGGCATGACCAGTCGCCTGCTCGGGTGCCATGTAGCATGCCGTGCCGCCAATCATCGTCGTGGAGGCTCCCGCGTCTTTGTCGATACGCTTGGCGACCCCGAAATCAGTGATGTGTGGTTCACCGTGATCGTCAAAGAGGATATTGGCCGGTTTCAGATCTCGATGAATGATGTGTTTCTCGTGCCCGGCATGAACCGCGCGAGCAATTTTGGCCACGAGAATGGCGGCTTGTTTGGGTTCGGCAAATCGCGCGGCGTGTTGAATGAGCGTGCCACCCGACATGAGCGCCATCGTAAAATAAGGCTCTCCATCGCTATCACGCACTTCGTAGATGCGCACGATGTTGGGATGCTCGAGTTCTGCTGTCTTCTTGGCTTCGTCCAAGAACTTCCGCCGAGCAGCGGCGCCGGCAATCTCACCCTCGCGGATACGTTTGAGCGCCACGACACGCTCGATACCACCGACTTGACGGGCCTTGTAAACGATCCCCATGCCTCCTTCGCCGAGCTTTTCGAGCAAGTCATAACCGGCGAAATGCATTGGGAAACTTGGTCTGGACTCGGGCTCGACATCGGGTTCGAGCGCCGATCGAAGTGTACAGCGCGGGCAAATCCCCGCGTGAGCGCCGGCGCGGATCGCGTCGCCGCACCTTGAACACTTGCGACTTCGTGCTTCGGATGGTTGTTCGAGCTCGTTCATCGTTTCTGGCGTTTTACAATGTTCAGAGCGAATTGCCCATGGTTGCAACGAGGCCCATCGAGTTTGAAATCATGGGTCAATCCTTTGCATGAGAAATCCATCGTCACCGCCCGCGGTGAAACGTTCACGGCGGCATGACGCGCGTCTACCGACTCATCCCAAAAGCGTTACCGAAGTCAGGAAAACTTTTTACATAGGACGACGCGCATTGGCGCGCGTTCGCAAAACCACCCCGAGCGCGCCGAAAAGCAACACTGCGCCGCCAATCGACCATGCGACAAGGACACGAAGAGGACTTCGGTCGAGAGCCGTTGCATCTTCCGTCCGTGTTTGTACGATCACAGCGAGCTCGGTGTTTCCGACAGGAGCGACGCCGGCCAGCCATGGACCTCGAGAGCCGTCTGCATTGGGTTTGGCAATGTGATCCATGAGATTCTCTTCGGCCTCTACCCATTCCGGCTGGGGTAAGTGCAGCTGCTCGCGAGTGGGGAGCCCCGCAGCATCGCGGCGCGCCGTGAGTCGGCGAAGCGCTTCGCTTTGCACGACGACGCCTTGGCCCAAGACGACATCGTCATGAGCCAGAGCAATATGCTCGTTGGGCAGATCTTCCGTGGGCAGATCTCGATCGCGTCGGACAGTGAGCACTGCAATGCGGCGATCATCGCTCAGCTCGAGGGAACCGAGGCGCCGATCGGTCGCAAGTTCCGCAGCCAAGAGGCCCAGAAACGCGCCATCTTCGCCGCGAATTGGTGAAACAACGGCAAGCTTGTATCGATCATCGCTCGTCGAATAAAAGGCGCGTGAGACATACACGGGACGCGTCATGTCCGCGGGAAGCGCTCTGGCGCCGCGAAAATAATCGCGAAATATGTACGTCAAATAATAGCTTTTGCCGAACGTCGGGGCCGGCATTTGCCCACGCAGAATGCCGGAGGCGTCCATGACGAACCACCACACGATAGGGGATGCTTCTCCAACATGGCGCGCATAGACTGCTTCGCAAATGGCCTGAGCGGTAAGGTCATCGTCTTGCGCAAGCGCTCGCACGAGATTCGGGTTCCTGGCTTCATCGGCGACGGTATCCCCATATTCCCGAATTTTGGCAAGCACGGTGCCGGCAATGGCGCGAGCGGCGAATGTATTGGCGGCGAGAACCTCATGACGTCGAGCGTTTTCCTGCTCCCGCACGCTTATGCCCGACCATACGGAAAAACCAAGGAGAGTGACTGCGGCACTCCCAAAAAGAGCCGTCGTGGCAGGATGTCGCTTACACCAGCGACCAGCACGCTCGAACAGACTGGGACGGCGCGCCAGCGGGGCCTCGCCGCGCAGATAACGTTCGAGATCTTCAGCCAATGCGTCGGCCGAAATGTAACGATGCTGGGGGTCCTTTTGCAGACACGTATGGCATATCGTGGCAAAGTCGCGATCTACCTTGCGACGCATGCGTTCCAGATGCTCGGGTTCGTCCTCGACGACGCGACGCTGCACATCGAATGGCGTAGGACCGCAAAAAGGTCGTTTTCCAGCAACCAATTCATATAAAATGACGCCCAAGCTCCATACGTCCACGGCGACAGTATCTCGTTTGGCACGACCATCAACCTGTTCAGGTGCCATGTAGCTCGCTGCGCCGCCAATCATGGTCGTCGATGTCGCGGCATCTTTATCAATGCGCTTGGCGACCCCGAAATCTGCGATATGCGGTTCGTGTTGGTCGTCGAAGAGAATGTTGTCCGGTTTCAGATCGCGATGAATGATGTCTTTCTGGTGCGCGACATGAACCGCGCGAGCGACCTTGGCAACTAGAATCGCGGCTTGTTTGGGTTCCGAATAGCGCGCGGCGTGTTGTCGGAGCGTGCCCCCCGACATGAGCGGCATCGTGAAGTAGGGCTCTCCGTCACAATCGCGCACTTCGTAAATGGGTACGATGTTTCCAGGAGGAAGTTCCGCAGCCTTCTTGGCCTCGCGCAAAAAGCGACGTCGAGCATCGGCATCAGCGATTTCACCGTCTCGAATACGTTTGAGCGCCACAACGCGCCGGATACCGTCCACTTGCCGGGCCTTGTAGACAATGCCCATGCCGCCTTCGCCAATCTTTTCGAGCAACTCGTAGCCGGCGAAGTGCGTCGGAACACTGGTCGCTCCGGACTCGCGCTCGACATCGGGATCGAGCGCCGATCGAAGTGTACAGCGCGGGCAAATCCCCGCGTGAGCGCCGGCGCGGATCGCTTCACCGCAACGTGGACACTGGCGAGCTGGACTTTCGGATGCTTGTTCGAGCGGGTTCATGGCGCCTTGCGTTCTACAATGTACAGGACGAGACGTTACTACACCTCAGCCATCGCCACGACAGTGCATGTCAAATTCACGACCAGTCGTGTACACCTGTACACAGACGAGAGCACTCGAACACTTAAATCCCAGCCGTGCCGTCCTCCGCGCATGTACATCTGTCCGCATGATAGGGCCGCGCGCATATTGACCATCGCGGTGATGAACTCCAAAGGTGGCGTAGGGAAGAACACGCCATCGATCTTGCTCGCAAACGAACTCGCCCAACGTGGGCATCGCATGCACCGGTCGTCGATCCGGAAGTGACGGAACTTCCGCGGTCGACGCCTGGGCGGGGACGTTCGCGCACAGATTCGAATAACCTCTATAGCGGCTGTTGGCCGGTATCGAATGGGAGGGGCCGACATCGGTGGATCCGCAACGACCGGGCCCCGCATCGTTTTCGTCCCTTTCAGCGTCACCGTCATCGAGACGGTCACGCCAAACCCGAGCGTCGCTCGACCCAGGCCCACGAAATCGCTGTTCTCGTATGCGTTCGCGCCGTCAGATCGCCATCGGTGCCATCTTGAGCAATTATCGGTATTGACTCAAGGTACGAGAATACCGTCTATCTCCACTCGCATCTGTTCCATCGTTGGATTGTCGATAAACGTTACCTGCAATTGCAGATCGGATTCACCTTCCTCAATGGTGTAAAAATTAAATCGGATCGAGTATGCCTGTGGGACGGATGCACGTATTGGGATGCTGTCGATATTTGGGAATGCCTCTGGCGGTGGAAATACAAGAGTCCTTCCATATTCGGTGATGCCCTCTTCGATTTCGGATGCTTTGAGTCGTACGCCTCTGCTCAATCTCTCGAGAGCCACGTAGTCCTTGCGGACAAACAGACTCATAATATCACGCAGGGTGCCCTCAATTTTTGCGCTCATCGTCATCTCCTATCGCCTGGAATTGTTGTGCGTGTAGACGGCTCCACGCCAATACTTCTGAAGTAACCATCCGCCTCTTGGATCGCGAAACCCAAACGTCGTGCGACCCACGCCCTCAGCATGCAGCGAACTGCACTTCAAGCTAATTCGATTTCGGTGAATTCGGCCCCAAAACATCCGACACGTTCCATTGCGCCTTTGACGGCTTCGGAGACGATGAGAGCGACTTCCCAATCTTTGATGCGAAAGAAATGCGCATCAGTAGGAATGGCACTACGATCAAGGACGAGCTTCGCAATCGATCGATACTGTCCCGCTAGATCAGGTCGAACTGGATCATCGGCTGTGAACTTCTGAAATATGGACCGTGGTTCATCTATGCACCGAAGTACACGAAGCGTGTGAAGTACAAACATCCCAGTTTGTGCCGAAATGGTTATTGGAATAGACTGCACATCGAAGCCTCCAATTGCCTTGATCGCATCTGTTAGAGCCCTCGTTGCAAGGGGTATTCCGAAACTTGTATGACAAAACTCTAGAACGCGGCCCGGATGCGTGACGAATGCGTGAATGGGCTTGCTGTCGTCTACTGGAACGCCGTCCTTTAACAGGAATTCCGCTCCATCCGGCAACAATACGTCACCAATGTGCCAACGCCCGCGTTGACGAGTCGACATGTCATCATGCAAATCGAAATATTTCACTGTCGAGTCCCCGTTAGCAATTGGTTAAGGGCGGATCCTGACGTCGCTGCTTCTGTGCGTATCATTTCAAGTTCATTGCGGAATGCCTTCGAGTATGCATCGCCAGTCAAACTCTTTGTTGCCCTGGCAAGACGACGATGTACCTCGAAATGATACGCCTCTGGGTGTGGTCCGTGATGTCCGGATATTTTGATTCGATTTGCAGCATCACTGAGTTTCATCCCCGCTTTCTGTGCCATATCCTCGAATCTCGGCGTCCACGGCCCGCCTTGGCTCGTCGAGACGCGATTCTTGTTCGTCATCACGTGATGGTCATGCACCGTCTCCGCCTTCGGCGGCCCTCTCGTCGTTTTCGCCCCTTTCAGCGTGAGCACCGTCATCACCACAGTCACGCCAAACCCGAGCGTCGCTCGACCCAGGCCCACGAAATCGCTGTTCTCGTATGCGTTCGCGCCGTCAACCACATCCACGCCCGCAGCGTACAGCGGATTCGCTTCGTTCAGTTTGTCCGCGAATCGTTCGCCAGCGCCGTCCCACCGCAAATCGCCCGGTTTCGCCTGCACCAGCGTCGACGCAGCTCCACCCATGTTGGCATCGATGATTCCCCAGGCCAATTGCGGCAGCAATTCCAAGGCCCGCTCGCCCATTCCTTCCAAAAAATCTTCGGCCGCAGAAGGAGCATCGGGGTTTGTCGGAACAGTTTGCGAAGTGGGACTTGGCGCCGTGCCCGTCGTTGCCGTGTCATTCGTCGGCGCCGCACCACCAACCTTTTCGGGGGGCGGCTGATTTGGCGTTGATTCGGGCAGTTTGTCAAACGTGATCCGTACACCAAGTTGTCCCGGAGTTTCCTCGACGCGCCACAATCTTCGAGCTTCCTCCTCATTGAAGCCGTTTGGATCCACGAGCGTCAACGGGTTGTTCCGGACATACGAGAACGGATTCAATGTTTGCCCGTTAAAAATGTCGGAAATGACCGGATCGGTCGTCGTAAAGCGGCCTAGTTTCGGATCGTAAAGCCGCCCCTTCATGTTGATGAGGCCGAATTCGTCTTCCTCTTCGTGCCCCGTAAAACCTTTCTTGGTTTTGCCGGCGATTGAAATCGACGGGCCGCCCCACTCTGGATTTCTGCGCGCACCGAATGCGTCATAGCTGCGCTTTTCGACAACCACGCCGTTTTCATTGGTGACGCTTTCGACCGACCCCAAGTGATCCACGTGCAGGTAATTCGTGCCAGTCTCGCCACCTCCGCGCGTGACCACCGCGATCACGCGCTCGGGCGAGTGCACGTAATAGCGAAACGACGTGGCAATACCATTCGTGATTTGCTCGAAGAGTTCCCCAACATAAATGATTTCGCTGTTGGATGACGTTTTCCGAATTCGTTGCTCATCGCCGTCATATTCGAACGTCGTCGTTTGCCCATTCTTGGTCGCCGTTTTCGGCAAATCGAAGGGCGTATACGTCACGGAAACACCGCCCGGGCGCGCTACTTGATTGCCCACGGCGTCGTACGCATAAGCTCCACTTCCGGCATGGGTCACCGCATGCGGGTGCGCGAGGTCCTTGTATTGGAACGTTCCGACATCGGATTTCGCCGCCAAATTCCCATCGAGCGTGTACCCGTACGCCGTTACGCATGGCGCCAGCGCATTCTCCACCGGGCCAAAGTAGGCACATTTCACCCGGTCGATTTGGTCATAGCGGAACCATTCCGTCTTGTTTTGAAGCTGTAGCGCGTCCGTACGGCTCTTCAAATTGAGACGGTCCGTCCACTCATATGACAAATCTTGAATCTTCGTCGCACCAAATATCGTTGAAATGCTCGTCAACGATTCCTTCGCGTTGTCGTACATGCGCGCCGTCGTTACGCCATTGCCGAGCGTTTCTTCCGCATAACGCCCCGCCTCGTCGACATCCGTCAATTCCCAATACGCGTCGCGTGTCCCAGCATCGCGCACGGCAATCACATGGCCATGCGTATCGTATTCACGAAGTATCTCGAAGGGCTCCTGTCCGAGCGGTTGTGGATACCGGATGGACTTTGCCCGGCCAAACGCATCGTACGACATGCCCATGACAAACGATTCGTTGTCCACGGTAAGCGTCACCGAATCGAGCTGACCTCGTTTCGAGTACGAATACGTTTTGAGCGCATCGGGACTCATGAGCGTATGCAGCGCACCTACACCATTCGCCGCAGTATCCCAGGTCCACGACGTCGTCAAGGTTTTTCCTGCGTGCGTATCCGTGCGCTTGGTCGTGCGCCCGAGTGCATCATATTCCCACGCAATGGTGCGTCCGAGTGCATCCGTCGACGACATCTGATCGCCAAAGCCATCGTTAACGAAGTTTGTCGCTCCGCGATCGGGTTGTTCGATTTTGCGTACTTGGCCCAATGCATCGAGCGTCCACCGCGTCGTCGCGCCGCCCGGATCCGTCGCCGTACGCAGCGTGTTGAACGGGCCGTAGGTGTAGCTGGTTTTCCCTTTCGCCGCGTCCGTGACGATGACGGGTCGACCAAGAACATCGAGCTGCGTGCGGGTGAGCCGCGGCGGAGTCACCGTCAGATCCGTCGAATCGACGACAAAACCGTCATACGTCGTCGTGGTCGTGGCGTTCCATGGCGTCGTATGGCGAATTTCGCGTCCGATGGAGTCGAATTCGTACGCATCGAAAAGCAAATCGGCGTCGGGTGTTCCTTCCGCGGCCGTGACCGAGCGCTTCATGGTTTTGCCGCTCAATCGATCATATTGAAAAACCTGCAAACGCCGCGGCATTTTCTGGCCTTCCGGTGTCGGGTCATGCGAAAACGTACGAATCGGCCGACCCAGCGAATCGAAAATCGTCTCGTCATCGCTTCCGCCCGTTGTCGTGGTTCGCTCGGACAATCGCCAAAGGCCGTCCAACTTCGAGCGTGAAAGGGTCGTCGTCGTTTGCGACCCATCGGGGCGTATTTCGAGCGTTTCACGGCCAAGGCTGTCGTATTGCCATTCTGTGACCAATTGGTTCGGGTCGGTTTCTTTTGCCAAAGTGCCGAATCGTCGGTCATGTTCGAGCGTCGTTTCATGCAAAAGAGCGTTGATTTCCTTCGTTGGGAAAACGCCTTCGTCATCGAAAACCCTCGTCGATTCTCGCACGTGCCCGAATTCGTCTTCTGCCGTCACGTGCTCGACATTGCCATATCGATCGCGTTTGTCGTATTTGACGGTCAATTTGGTATCGGGGATGTTGTCATTGCTTGATGTTTCAACCTTGTCCGCTTCGCCAAACTCGTTCGTGGTGTATGTGAACTCGCGGCATTTTTCGTTGGCGCCCGCTTTGCTGCATTCCGTTTGCGATTGCACTTGCCCGAGAATCCAGCGCGCTGAGTCGTTTTTCACGATCCGCGTGACGTGATACGTCAAGTCGACGCCGACGGTCGCGACGTTCACCTCGAGGACATTGCCGAATGCGTCGAAATCTACGACGTCGGTTGTTGTGTCCCGCAACATCGTTGCATTTTCGGCGGCTTCGACCGCAGCAACCCACGCCTCGAGTGACGTACCGGCGGGGAGCATCCCTTGCATCCGGCGCGAATGACGTTTCGTCGACAGCGTGAAATAGGTTTGTCCGTCGTTCGTTGGTACGACCTCGTGCATCGAATCTGCAAAAACAAGTTCAACGCGGTTTTGCTTGCTTTCGTTCGGCAATGCCGGAGCCCAACGCCATTGCGATTTGACTTGTCCCGCGAACGGATACACGTCCCGAGCACCGACCTTGATGAGCGTCTCGTTGTCGTAAAAGGTCGACGTTCCTGCGTTCGTGTCGAGGTCAGTGACGATTCGTTCGCCAAACCCAAGAAACCCATGACCCCGGCGATCATAACGGCCATCTCGATACCGCAGGCCGAATCGACGCACACCGCCCTGACCATCGTTTGTCGCGTATTCGCGTACAACACGACGTGATCCTACCGCGCACCGTCGCGGATAGTCGCAATCGTTCGACAAATCAGACCGCGACAAGTACAAATGCGCTTCCCTTTTCAGGTCCTTCGATTGTTCTTCATTCGTGATCGACTCGTCAATCAAATGGCCGTACGAAAAGGACACGTTGGGCACGAAGCCCGAATCTTCCGGCTCGTGTTCGTTCAGGCCATCGGAAAAACTCACCAAAACGTCGGGGTTCGAGGCGCGATTTTGGAATATTTGCAGCTCGTTTCCGATGAAGAGCACCACATCAGGCGCCCCGTCGCCATTGACGTCCCCAATGCGAGGACCACGAGGATCCGCAAGATTGACGCCGTTCTCACCAAGCTGCGCTTCGAACGGGATTCCGGCGTCGATGCGCTCGAATGTATTGGCTCCATTCGTCGCGCGCAGAATGTACCATTTCGGCAATTCCGGCGGCTCGCTCATCGGTATCAGGAGGTCCGTACGCCCATCACCATCGAAATCAAGCGGCGTGGCCAAATGAAAGTACGCGTCTTGCGGAAAAAGCCCGTCCCAGTCCAAGCTATCAACGGCATTTGCAGCAAAATGGCCGTCCTCATTCATCCACGTACGCAATCGCCGATCCGATATGCCATTGGTAATCGCGTCAGGCAATCCATCTGCATTGACATCGGCGAAAATCACGCGTCCGGGACTCGGCGGAATGTGCAAATTCGTGTCACACGCGTGCCATGACCAATTTACGAATTCCAACGCGCTGTACGTCGTCGTTTGCAGACTTGGAGTGCCCCCGACACGAACCATCCCCGGCAAAACCAGGTCCACTTTGCCATCGCGATTCACGTCGACCGTGCGCAAATCGATATCGCAACCAATGCCCGCGAGCGGGTCAATCGTGGAATGGTTTGTCACGTATCCGCCGGATGTCCAAACTCGCAAAGTCCACTCGGGTTGACTCGGGTTTCCAGCGGCCGAATCCCCATGATCTTCGCATTGAATCAGGTCCGCGACGCCGTTGCCGTCCACATCCGCGAGATGTACCGAGCCCCCGGCGCTGCGCAGTTGTTTTGGCGCTGGTCCAATGGGAAAAGGCCGCTTGATTTGCGTATTGATTTCTTCAAACGTCCCGTCGGGCTTCGAGCGCAGCACAATGTGATTGCCTTGCCGGCCATATACGTCGTGCAAGAGCACGTCCATGCGCCCGTCTTGATCGAAGTCGATCGCGGTGCCGAGTTCGGGTTGGATTTGTGCAGGATCCGCCATTCCTTCAGGGTCGAGAATCGGAGCCCAGAATTGAGTAAATGCAATGCTTGGCGGTGCAAACGTTTGGCCCTGGTTTTTGGCGATTCTCCATTCGGTGATCGGATTTAGCGGCGTCGAGAGCGCCGTCGTATCGGGCAAAAGGAGGTCATCGAGACCGTCGCCATTGAAGTCCGCAAGCATCGGACTCGATAGCCGTGACATGGGCGCCAATAGGTTTGTCGCAACCCGGTCGAACCCCGTCAATGCTTTTGCGTATTGAAATCGTGTTTCAGGCTTGCATTCACCGTCAGCGCCGCACTCCTGGGCTGAAACCAGCCTCGTGCGGCCTGTTGTTTCGCCTTGTTCGTAGGCGAATTCGTACCGACGCACGAGCTCGCCTTCAACACGTGTTTGCACTTCATCGAGCCGCAAGGCATTTTGGAATTCCATGCCACCGGAATAAGTTTTCCGCACATCGTCCGGGTTTTTCGTGCCGTACACGAACGAAACCGCGCGCGTTCCTTTTTCGCCATCGAATCCTGTATATCGGATTTCGTCGAGTGCGTATTCCGCGGTAAAACCTTCGTCACTTTCAGCAAAGCAATACCCATAACTCATGGAATTGCCGCGAGCGTCGCGCGTCTCTGTCGCAAGCCATGTGCGCGGCGCTCCGTTGCGCGCGAGTGGGCGACTTCCCGCGGTTTCCCCATATTCGACAACCCAACCCGATGACAAAAAAGCCTCGAAATGCGATTCGTCGCCGATCAAATGCCCAATGACTTTGACCTGAGAATCGGGAAACGTGCGGTATTCGATTGTTGTGTCATTCTCCGCGACAACCACGAGACGTTTCCCGTCGAGGCAAAGCGCGTCGTCGACGTCGTATTGAACGGCGCGGATCTCGCCGTCGATGGCCATCGTTTTGGGGCATCGCGTGATCGATGAAGCTCCGGTGATGGAGAAGCCTGTTCCGAGCACACCGTCCCCGCTCGAGCTGCTGTACGAAATCGCGAGGGACGGTTCGACGCCCGCGCGGCCCGGTGGAACCTCAAGCGGCATCGACATCGCCGCGTCACCCGAATCGGTTACCGCGAATGACGCGGGAATCGTTCCGGCGACAATGGTCTTCGACGCGAGCGGCGGCGAAATCGCGTGCCGGTCATGTTGCGGCCGGCATGCGATGGGTTTGCTGCTCTGGACTTGACGTTCCGGTCCACATGCGCATCCCGCCGGGGCAAACACCCCAAAGAGCAGAAACCACAACGGAATCAACGCCTGCCAAATCCCCCGATTCGCGCTGAGCATGGAGACCTCCCAGCGTTGAGATTACGGGATTTGGATTCGTGTGTGGCCCTCGGTAACAGGTCGTGTTTCGGTACGCTGAGTCACCGATTCAAAAATCGGCCGAGCGCCGAAAAAAGTTTTCGGGATTTGTCGCGCTCGCTGCCCCTAACAAATGCGGAAGGGGACGTTGCGTCGGTGGCCGACGATCTGCATCCCCGTACAACGCAGTTGCCCGCAGCCCGAAAAGTCGGACGCACTTTTTCGAGACCTCGATGGGGAGGTCCTCACCCTCTACTTGTCTAGGGTGCGGTCGAGGGCAAATCCCGAAACTTTTTTTCGATGGCTGGTCGACTTTTGGGGCCCAGTGATCTGCGCCACGAAGATAGACGGTTGCGCCTGGATGTCGAGCGTTGCATTTGAGGACATCTGTCCACAACGCGCAAGCCTCATTGGAAGGTCCTTTCATCACGCAACGTGTACAGATGTCCTCACGTTCGGCGCGTTGGGCGATCACAACCCGATGGCCTCTCGACAGACGCTTTGCATGCCCGCTCCGATCTCCCACCACGCGGTCCCGAGCACGAGACGGGTCGGCGTGAGCGCCACCGCGCGAGGTGAGGTGTACCTTGGGCTGTGATACACGAACGACAGCTCACCGTCTGGACAGGACGCGCCGAAAACGGCTGCGTCGAAGTCAATCGGCCAGGTGAAGACCCAGTTGACGCCGTCGGTCGTGACGCGTTCAAAAGGGCCGGTGTAGAGCCGCTGCGCCATCGTGCCGTCGGGCAATCCGCGATAAAACCCGTGCGGCGTGCAGGGATCGAGATCGTACGGCGAGCACGGGCCGACGTTGTAGAAGAGAGCACCATCGCGCTCGAATGGGTACGAGATACGCTTGACGTCCACGAGCGTGGTCGCGCCGGCACCGTCGATGTCGAACGCGAGGAGAGCGCCTCCCGATGCTACGAGGAGGCCGGCCGTGCCGCGGAAAATACCTTGCAGATCGTCGTAGGTTTCATCGACCACGCCCAACTTCAGAATTGTGCCGTCCGGCCGTCGACGAAACACGACGTGCTTGGCTTCGAGGGAGAGCCAATTGGTCCAGTAGAGTCCCGTCTCGTCGATGAAAACATTGTTGACTCGGCCCGGCGCGATCAGCTTGGGCTCCCCGCCCGCTTTTGAGATCCGCCAGAGCGCCGTAGAGCCAAAGCCGGGGGAAAAGAACGTCACGTAGAGCCAGTCTGCGTCCAACGCGAGCGCAATGGTCGTATTGAGTGCCTGTATCGGAATTTGCGCCAGCACCTTCCCCGCGCCGGTGTCCGCATCCACCGCCATGATGCGCCCGTGATTCGCGACATAATAAATGTGCTCGCCCTCGGCAATGAGGGCCAAAACGGTCGTCCCTTCGTCGATCGCGAGGATGCACGACGACGAGCTCACGTCGTGATCGGCGCCCATGCCATCCGAAGGCAGGTCCGTGCGTGCGCCGCATGCCGTGATCGCGGTCAACAACAAGAGGCCGGCGACGAAGCGTGAATCCATGCGTTCGGATATCGCGATTTGGCGGTCGGGTCGAGATGATTGCGGACATTGATGGTGTGTCCTTCTCGACGTCCCGAACCTGCGTTGCGGACATCTGTCCACGCATCAAGACGCCATATCATCAGCGTTCTTGATGAACCACCCACGTTGTGTGGACATCTGTCCGCATGCTTGGAGCGCGAGTGTCTTCATCCCCGCCCCTTACAAACAACACCACGTCACCGCCTCGGCGTCGTTCTCATCGACCGTCCCGATGGGCACGCCGCCCGTCGGCTCGCACTTCCCTGGCACATACATCAGATCGACGAGCTCCTTGCTCCCCACGGCTTGGCCAGGCATTAGATTCGAGCATTCGGACGATTCCGAGTTCAATAAGTCATTGTTGATGAACTTCGTGCACTGTTCGTCCTCGTATACGTTGAACGTACCATAACAAACGCCGCCGCCTGCTTTGCATCCGCACTCGGTGCAATCACGCGTATCGATGAACCCCCTGTCCGCATACGCAATGACTTGATCCTTGTATTTCGAGCCGCTCGGGCATTCGTGAATGCCTTTTTCCTGAGAACGCACACAATGACGCCACCCGTTCGGTAAAACCGCGAATCGCGTCGAATCGTGGTCAGGACACGCCAAATCAATCGGCGTTGCATTGCACGAAAGCACCTGCGTGTCCCATGTGGGCCAGTCGGAATGCAACTTCGGTACGGGCACCGGAATCGGCTTGCATCCTTCGACGGGCTCGGGAAGCGCCGACGTGTACACCGATTGCGCGCACGGAATTCCACTGCCGACCGGGCACTCGGCTCCGGCAGGCATTGCATGCAGGTTCGTGCACGAGCCATCCCAGTTTTCCGGGGCCGAGAAATCGGATGTGTACGTCGGGAATACATCGCAAAAATCAGCACGAAGCTGAATGCTGTTTGGCCGGGGCGAACACGAGCCTTCGACGGCACCACATACGCACGCAGGACAGCCCGGAACCGGAGGCACGAGACCTTTGTACTCACGACCTCCAAAGGCTCCGATCTCGGGCGTACAAGCGGCGGCCTCGTTCGTGGGCCCAACCCAAAGCGGTTGCGGTGGGTCAAAATCGTTTGGCGCGTTCGGAATGCAGACGCTCTCGATGGATTCGTCCTTCGCTTGCCCTTCGAATCCCGGGAAGTTGGGCCGACATCCTGCCCCGTCATATCCGGCATCTCGAGCGGCTTCGAGCTGGTGCCGGGCGTCGACACAGAACGGGTCATCCCATTCCGGATCTATGGGATCCGTCGGGCAGCAACTGTTGTTCACGCCGTTCCACTGATCAGCCGAACAACCATCAGCGACGGCGACAAACACCAACGACGAAGTTGCAATCACGAGGGCAATGATTTTCCGGTCCATGGCGTTTCACCGACTAACAGACAAACCGTCACCACGTCAACAAGACGGTTGCGCCAAACCCTCCCAGCACAGGCGGACCCATCCATAACCCCCGACCGTTTTTGGCTACCGTAAAGCTCTTCGACGGCACGACACCGTCACCCCAAATTTGCAGATGGACGGGTGCCCGTAGGACCAAGTCGACTCCACCGTGAAGTCCTCCGCCAAACCTGGTCTGCCATCGATCGTCCTCGGACAAACTCTTCATGCCACTCGCTTGAAGAAGCACGCAACCAAATAAGAACTTGTAGTGCGCACACGGGCGAAGCCCGGTAGCCCACGTCATGAACCGCATGTCGGGCACGTTTTCGACCGTACCACCAGCCCAAGCAACACGAGCATCCAGGTTGAGCGAGAAAAACCCGCGCCGCAATCCCAAATTCATTTGAGGTCCAACGGCTGCGCTCGGAGTCGCGCCTAACACGAGCACCGGACCTGCACCAAGAGAAAAATGCAAATATGAGTCCGACAAACTCCCGTGCGGTTTGACCGGAACCACCGGCTTGGGGTCGGGCGTGGGGTCCGGACCCCAACCTGAGTTTGTCGCAGGCGCAACGTACGCGGGTGGAGATGCTGGAGACGGTGGAAGAGCCTTCATGTCGAGTTTGACCTTGAGTTCGCCCCCGGCGGGTGCGTCGATTGTCGCGGTAGTATCCTCGAATCCGTCCAGTTTGGCCAGGAACGTATGCGAGCCGGCGGTCACAAAAACATGAAATCCGTTGCTCTCTGACTCAGACTCTTGATCACCATCAATAAAGAACGCAGCATCAGGCTCGGACACAACGACTTCAACAAAGCAGACCTTTGGGCGCACGCGCGCGAACGCATCGTGAAACTGCTTCATGAGGTACGGTGGCGCTTGACCCTTGGTGATGGCGATAAGCAATTTTTCCGCGGCCAACGCATGGTCGCCAGTTTCCCGGAGAAGCAGACCTAATCGCCCGTGAACCGCGGGATCTTGGCGAATGTCGAGCGCGTCGTTGTAGGCTTTCAACGCGTCATTTTTCCGAAACGCAAGACGCGCCCTGTCTCCTGTCTTGACAAGTTCCGCAAAACGCACCGATTCGGCCGTCGCCGTGGAGTGTTCGACGTCGGCACGTGCCGACGTCGACGCAAGGATGACGAAGGCGTTAACTGCTATCGCGAGGGAAGAAAACGCTGACCACGAGAATTTCGCCGCGCCCTTTCGAGCTCGACTTCCGAGAGTTTTTCCTCCTCGACCGGCGCTTCGCCGGAGGATGCCTCCGGTTCCATAACCTCTTCCTCCGTAGCAGGACAAACAGCAGCCTGCTGCTGCGTGTGGCATCCCGAGACAACAGTGACAAACGCCAGGCTCATGAGTTTCTTGTTCATGGCCGTCGATTGTAGCCGAAGAGTTTGGCGCGTGCATCCTAGAGTTTGTCATGATACGTATGAAATTGCCCTCGGAAACCCCAACCTCGCCCAGAACCGTACACATGCCAAGCGACTTGCGCGATTGGGGTCCCGAGCGCACCTTGCCGCCTACCTCAATGGGAGAAAACGAGGCTGCCGACGACGAGCTCGTTCGACCTCTTCGGGATCGAGTGGCGGACTTGAACTTGTGACTTCGTTTGAGCGAACAACCGCACTCGAGCGTAAAGGGGCCGGAGCCTGCACGCCGGCCGAGCTCGAGGCTGCGGGTGTTTGCACGCTGGTTTGTTCGCGCGAAGGGGCGACGTACATCGGGACGACGTCCTCAATGACGCTTACGGGAGGCGCGCGAAGGCCCTTGTTGGCCGTTTGAGCATGCGGCGGATCCCAAAAATAATAAATGGCCACGACACCCGTAGGGACGAGTAAAAGCAGCACGACGACAATGGCAATGGTGACTGCCGAAACGGCGGAACGAACTGCGGCTGAAACGACTGGCGCCACGGCAACGGGCGGAGCCCCGGGGACGACAGGCGGCGGGCCGGGAGGATTGGGCGGACCTCCTCCGAGCATGGGGACGCGGCCTTCGGCATGCCAAATCGTGCTGAATGCGGCACGTTGTAGATCGGTGAATTCGAACGCGAGTGGAGCGATGATTGCGCCTCGCTTTTCACGTTTATCATTGTTTTCGCCTTCAAATATCGCGACGAGCCGAGCCATCGCCCGCCACAAGCGATTGCGAACGGCGTCTTCAGTCACGCCCACGTCGTGAGCGACATCCGCGTATGTCCGTCCATCGATTTTGCATTCTTTGACCAACCATCGTTCATGGTCGGTGAGTTTTTCCAGGGCATTCAACAGCGCCAGCGACCGCAATACGTCGCGCTCGACGCATTCTGCGAAATCTTCCGGCAGCTCCACGAGCGTCCCTTGGCGGAGCACTTGTCGTTTTGCGCGTTGTGCGACACGGCTCGTCATGCGCAGAAAAACGACCCGCGCCTCTTCCCACGTTGCGGGCACATCCTTGCTCTCCCACAATGCGAGCCGAATTTCTTGGCAGAGGTCTTGGAATTCGGGGCTGTACCGACAGCGCGGCGAATTGCGCATCCAATTCTCGAATTCCTTCAGGTAGGACCACAAGGGAGCGGGCAAGGATGCAAGCGGCGGGGCGGGCTCGGTCTTCACACAAGGTAGGTCATCGAGAAGGGCGGATCATCTCAGGCCCGTGTCGATTTTTTTGCCGCGGTGGGACAGATAACGAACCGGTACCGGGCATCCGAGGCGCCGCGTGGACAGATGTACACGGGCGCGAAGAAGCGATGTATTGTGGAATTTGGGTTCAATGAGGAATGTTGTGGACAGATGTACACTTCGCCCAGCGCCCGCAGTTCATTTGGACCCCTCGGTCGGACCCGACTTCTTCTTTGGTCGTGGAATATCGGAGTAGCTATTGAGCCGACTGAACAGTGTGCGATTCGATACGCCAAGCGTGGTCGCTACCGCTTTCAGATTGCCGCCATGTGCAATCAGAGCGTCTCGAATTCGCTTCGCTTCCTCTGCGTGCGCGTCGCGATGGGGTTTGTCTAGATCGAATTTGGCAGGTCTTGAGGACCGAAAATTCGGTACATGTTCCGCCTCGATGATAGTACCCGTGCTCGTGGCCACAGCGCGTATCATAGTAGTGCGTAATTCACGTACATTTCCTGGCCAATCGTATCGTTCCAGAATCTCGACGACCTCAGGCGAGAGGTCGGGCACATGAGTCAATCCCACCGCTCGACTTTCTTCCTCAAGAAATAGGCGAGCAAGCGGGATGATTTCCGCACGTCGTGATCGCAATGGCGACACGTTCAGTTCAAATCCTCGCAGACGATAGAAAAGGTCTTCGCGAAAATGGCCGCTTGCAACGGCTTTCGCAAGATTTTCGTTCGTTATGGCAATGAAACGAATATTCACGGGACGCGAAAGTGATTCCCCTATGCGGGTATATGCTCGATGATCAAGCACGCGCAGGAGCTGTGCCTGAAACTCCAATGGCAATTGCTCGATTCCGTCGAGCACGAGAGTGCCGCCTTCAGCCGTTTCAAACCATCCGCTCCTTCCGGCGCTGCCTCCGGAAAAGTGACCAGCTTTGCAGCCGAAGAATTCCACCCCTGCCATGGTTGGAATCAGTGCCGCGCAATTGACCACAACAAATGGTTTCATTGCTCGAGCGGAAGCTTCGTGAATCGTTCTTGCAAGAACTTCCTTGCCAACGCCTGTCTCGCCCACGATCAAGACGCCCGCAGTCGTGCTGGCGCTTGCGACAATGTGAACCTCCTCGTGAAGCGCCGCTGTCAGCAGGGCCTCGGCCACGATAGGGTGGTGGGCGGTTATTGGATCTGAAGTGTTGACGCGCCGGACCATTGCTAAAACATTGCCCATTCGAATGCGATCCCCGGGCCGCAGTTCGATTACCCTCGTCACGGAAGGTCTTGCAACGGTGGAAACTGGTGCATCCGCGTCGATGTTACGAGGCAGAATGTCGGTTCCATTCTTGCTCGCCAAATCCTCAACTACGATTTTCGACCCAATTTCAATTGCAGCATGGACCCGTGACAGGGACAAAGCGTCGATCCGAATGTCCGCATGGTCGCCTCGACCGACGGTCACTCGACCACTTTGCGGTAACGCGTGAATCGACATTTTGCCGTCATCGAGATTCAATACCACCAGAGTATTGGACGGCTGGATTCCCGAATATGTTACTTCCGCGAGCTTCGAAGCAAGCATTTTTTGCAAAAACTCATCCGTAACAATTCGCTGTTCTTTGGGAGCTGCTGCGATTTTTCGAGCTGGTTCCAGCTTGCCACTGCGGTGGTCGAGAGAAATTCGATTATCGACATGCCGCGCAAAAAATGTCTTGTCGTCTTCCGCTTGCGGCACGTCGATATCCCGTGCAGCTTCCAATCGGTTTGCGTCGTCTTTCGCAACCGGCGTCGTCCCGAACCGCTTTCGCCAAAGTTCATCTGCAAGGTTGCCTGCTTCGTTTTTCGTCGCCGGACGACACGCCGCCCATGCTTCTGCGGCAGCCTCATTTTCTTGAGCCCACGCGCGGAGTTCGGCAATCTCTTCGGGGGTGGCCCTTCCACAGGCGAACGCTTTCCACCGCGGATCGGCGAGAACGACGGCCAGGGATCGGCGTAGGCGAGGCTTTTTCATGGTCATTCCCCACCTCCGAGTTCAGACAAAATTTCCTTCAATCGATCCTGAAGCCGTTTACGCCGCTGGTCAATAGCACTGGGCGTCATCTTCACCATGATAGCGCGAACTTCTTCCGTCGTGCGCTTCTCCATGATCAAAAGATCCAGAAGATCACGACCGCGTTGCGACGTCTGCTCTGCCTTCAACTGTTCCAAAGCCTTCGCGCCAAGCTCGCACGCAGCAACCATTTCTTCCGGCGAAGATTCGCGACCCGCCTTGGGTTCCGGCACAATGATGCCGTCGAGGTTATCGGTATCGAGCGGTTTGAGAAATACGAGTGCCTTCTGCTTCCCGATGAGCCGCGCAAACGTTTCGAACGACCCCCGGGACGGGTCCCATGACGTGGCAAGTTTGCCATTGTTCTCCAACAACAAGGCCACGAGCGTCATCTGTTGGACGTCGCGAATGTCCTGCGGGCACGTGCGACGGGCGAGCAGAAGCGTACGAGCGATCCTCCAGTGGATGCACGACTGGACGAGGTCCACGAGCTCAACCCAGGCGGCTTTGTTGCCGGTCAATGCTTGGTCGACCAGTACCTTCGTAATCTTCGGCCGGTTCGGACGAGGCATTCATCTCCTCAATACAGGGTCTGTCCGGGCCACGTCCAGCATATTTTACGAAAAATGGCGTACGAGACGCACCCGTACCTCCGTCGAGCGACCCTCGAAGAAAAAATCGACACGACGATGTCAGAATCGTCGAGCTCGCTTTATATAGAGGAGTAGCTCAACCACACGAAGGACTCGAAAGTTCATGGGCATCGTTTGCCCGGGACCAGGGCACTCGTATTGGTTGGTCACGTCAACCCATTTTCAGTCTGCGTGATGGCAGCTCGGCGCATTGCTTTGTCCTCTGCCATAACCACGCAGCTCGGAGGCTATTTTGTCACGCAAATCCAAGGATTCGCCGCGCAAGCTCACGTCGCGAGAAAAAGAAGTCGTCGGTCTCTTGACGAAAACGGGTTTGTCTTACAAGCAGGCGGCCTCGAAGCTCGACATCTGCGAAGGCACGATGCGTAAGCACGTGGAAAACGTGTATCGAAAGCAGGGCGTGCATTCGCGTGCCGAGCTCACCGTGGTTTTGCTTGGCAATAACGAGTAAACCATACGCAGAATTGCGTAGGTAAACGTTTGTCCTGCATTCGCAATCCGTGCGCTGATTTGCGTATGGATTCGATTGGCATGACAATCCATCGTGAAACGAGATCATTCGCTCAGGAGGGTGAAATGAAGAACATGAACAACGTCCGTTACCGTTTCGCTGTAGTGGGAATGTGTGCAATGCTCGGTGTTGGGTTCATTGCCTGCGCCGATGCTCCCGAGGATGATGAATTTGTCGATATCCCCGACACGCTTCAGGCCAATGCCGTCACGTATGGCACTTGGGTCAACATGGGGGTCGACTTTGGCCCGTGTGGGATCCGTCCTTCCACCTGCACGGTGGGTCAACAAGTCAGCGCACATTCGGGTCCTGGCACCGCCGGAGGTTGCTACATCTATCAGTGCCAAAACTTGGGTCATTGGGTCAATATGGGCGTCGACTTTGGCCCGTGCGGAGTCCTTCCTTCCACGTGCACGGTGGGTCAACAAGTCAGCGCTCATTCGGGCCCAGGCACCGCCGGAGGTTGCTACATCTACCAGTGCAAATAAGGCCCCGTACAGCCGGGCGCCAAACACGTGGACAGATGTACACAATCGCTTGCGCATGACCTTTGAAATTTGCGCTCAGATGTAAGTACAGATGTCCACAACCTGACACCTACCGCATCACCGGTGGGCCCCAGCGCAAAGTCCTTCCCCGCCTCGCCGTACGCCACGAGCACGCCGATGCCCGCAAGGTTGTCGAGGAAATCCTCGACGTCCTTCTTCTTGGCCCCCTTGAAGTTCGACGCGACTTCCTCCGTTCGCCAGACACGCTTCGAGCCGAGCACCAAGTCGCGGATCGCCGCAATCCGCTCTCCGGGGCGTTTGGGCCATGCAGTGGACGTTGTGGTCGGTGCTGGTTTGGCGTCGTCCGATTCGCTTTCGTCCTCGGTGCCGGGCATGGTGAGATTCGCAGTTCGTCGCAGACCCACTTCGACTTTGCCGAAGTTTCATGTGGACAGATGTACACGACGGTGACCGTTCCATGTGTCGCAATTTGAGGGTGGATGACCCAGCTCGTGGACAGATGTACACGTAGAAAGACCCGCCGGTATCACCAGGACAGCGAACGTGTCGCCGAGGTCCCCGTACGTTCTGCGTTCCTCTTGAACTTGACGGTTTCATTGATGGTATCAGGAAGAAGAAGAAACGGCCTGGCAATGCGACGACGCCTCACAACCACCCCCGAAACATCCGAACGGATGAAGCGGATCCGACAGTCGAACACCGAACCCGAGCTCCGGGTGCGGCAATTCCTCGCGAACCACGGCGTGCATTATCGGACGTGCGTAAAAACGCTCCCTGGTCGGCCGGACATCGCAAACCTGTCGAAAGGCTGGGCGATCTTCGTGCACGGCTGTTTCTGGCACGGTCATGAGGGCGGATGCCGTTTGGCGACTCGGCCCAAGCGCAACGCGGACTTCTGGAGCGAGAAAATTCGGCAAAACCAGGCGCGCGACGAGCGCAAGGCGCAGGCGCTCCGCGACATGGGATTGCTCGTGGTCACGGTGTGGCAGTGCGAAGCGGAGGACGAGCAACGCCTTGAGACGCGGCTCGACGATCTGCTGACTCGACACGGCACATCGACGGAGCAACGCCACCAACGTTCGTCGCGCTCGTAGGGCAGATCCGTTCCAAAGTTTTCCGGATTTCTTTTGCTTGGCTTCTGACGCGAATTACGCGATGATGGTCAGGTGTTCGGCCCCGACATACTCGTACGTTCGTTGAGTCAGCCTGGAAACGCGGACAGGTACGGCAATCACTGGCAGTATCATTCCCGCAGCGATCGTCATTCGAAGATCGGCTGCTGGGGAGTGCTGTTCGATCTGCTCTGTCACTGCCCGCTGTTGGTTTCCCACATTCACGACAAGCGGGTTTCGTTCGGAATCAACCACGAGATGCGGGACTTCAAACAGAACCGCAAGAAGAGCCTCGACCTCGTGCTCTGTACACCCGGCGGCGATGCCCCGGCAAAGTCCGCCTTGACGTTCCGAGGATTGGTCGACAAGTGGGGCATTTCGCTCACGCCCGCCGAACGAAAAATGCTGAGCGCGCTGCCAGATTTTCAAGCAACACCCGTTGGCGCCGTTCTTGTCGCGCTCGAAGCAAAAGCCTGCATGACCGCTCATTTGAAGGCGTTGCCCCGGCTTTACGACGAGCTGAACTCGAGCCATTTGACCATCCATGGCTCGACCGACGTCGCCATCGCGGCCGGGTTGGTCATGGTGAACTTTGCGGACGAGTTCCAGAGTTCCGACGAAAACAAATTCGAACTCGCGACCCATACGCCAAAGGTGTCCCAACATCGCCAACCCGAGCACACGCAGCGCACGCTGGACAAGGTGCGCGAAATACCTCGACGAGCGAAAACGGGAGATTCGGGTTTCGATGCGATTGGTATCGTCCTGGTTTCGTGTCGCAATGACTCGAGCCCGATATCATTGGTTACGAAATCGCCAGCACCCAGCACGGGCGACATCGATAGCTACGATTCGATGATTCGTCGCCTTGCGTTCTTGTACGGCTCGCGGTTTCCCAACGTTTGAATCGGCTGCATCTCAGAAAACCGAAATTAAAGCACGAGAGCCTTGAATCCGCAACGTTTGCGGAAGGTTTGTCGTGAGCTACTCGACCAACCTCTATCTCGCCTTATCTATTTTGACCTGCAACAGGACAGAGGGCCACGAAGGAACCGAGTTCAAGCTCCCCGTATGAAGGTGTATTCGTCGGAGTCGACGCCTATGATCACTGCCTTCTCCTTCGGGAACAGCAGTTTATACGCGTCGTCCTCGATTGGAGTGATGGCTCGAAACGGATGCACAAAATCGGGATGCGAAAGCTTTCCACGATAGGCTGCGGGGGCCATCCGTGAGACAGTGAAGCGGATCCAGGCAGATGGCAGGTTCATTTTCAGGAGTTCACCATCAGGTATTAGCTCAAATGGCTCGTCGAGCAGTCGCGGCGCACCTTCGTCGAGCGTCACTACCCAGGTCCAATAGCCAGAAAATAAGGCTCCATTGCGTTGGACAGGGACGGCAAGAGACGCTCGAGCTAACCCTTCCCCTGGGGGGAGTTCCTTGGGTGCGTACCAACCGTGCTTGCCATAGGCGCCAAGCACAAGAAAGTGCACATAATGACTCGGTACTCTTGTCATTTGACCAACTCGATCGACGTGAGTGCTGAGTCATTCAGTATGGCCCTGCTGCGCGGTCCCTCGAACTTGCATTGCAAGTCGTGCGGCTGCCCTTCGATCGGTCCGCGGACCGCATCCGCTCCAACGGCATGCGTCCTTGTGGTTTTGGCATTGCGAAGGCGTTGGCGGAGTTTCTTCGCTTCTTTGGCGGTCAGGATTTTCCACGTCAATCCTGTGAGAGTGGCGGCATCCACGCTGAGCTGAAGTGCGCGTGCCTTCGCAACACCAAAGCGACCAATAGCAAACCGAAGCGCAACGGGCGCAGAGTAAGCGACGTAGAACCCGCAACCGAACTCTCCCCCACCTCGAGTGACGTCGACTTGCGAGGTGCGATCGGCGAGGACTGCTGCTGTAGCATGGTCAGTACCATGGAATAGTAGCTGAGTCATAGTGTCTAGGCTATCTATCACGGGACTTGCGGTGGTGTCATCATGTTTATGTCAATGTTCCCGCAATGGCTTCAACGGGCGTCGATTTACGTCGACCACGTGGAGGAACAGGTTGCATTTCCACGTGACGCAAATGTTCGCGGAGTATCTCGATGAACCCTTTCGGGAATCGTAGCGAGCTGACCTCGGTACGTGAAAGAAATCCCGCGGTTGCCTTGGCGGAAAGCAGCTTGGGCTCGAATTGGAGCCATTCGTGAAGATGTGTGCTTCGGCGAAGCTCCGGGAACGCTGAGATTTCGACGCCACGCCGCCCCTGCTTATCGACATTGTATGCTGCACGGGGCCAAGTGCTGAATTGCGCGAGAGGATAATTCGTGACTTCGCGGCCTACAGGCGAAGGTGCACGCAATCGTTTGCCGACCCATTCGGCAACATCGACCGTGACCGCATTACCAACGAGCTTCCACCGGTGACCTTCCTTGACAGCCGCCGCCGCCGGTTCGGTCCATCGAGGTTCGAATCCCTGCATTCGTTCGGCGTCGCAGATGTTCGGCGTCACGACTCGCCCATCGGGAAGGACGATGGCCGGGGACGACGGGATGCCCACGGTCGACCCACCTTTCAATGTGGGGATCGCATCGACGGCCCAACCAAGACCGCGGATGCCTTCGGTCCAATAAAACCCGCACGCCAAACGCTTCAATGGATTCGCCGGGTCTTCCGGAGCCATTTCTTCATCCGCGAAAAGCACATCTCGCGGATCCTCGTCGCGCGACGCCAGAAACAAAACCCGTTCCCGTCGCTGGGGCAGACCGAAGGCTCGCGAATTGACGACCCGATACGCCCACCGATACCCAAGCCGCTCCATTTCAGCGACGATAACCTCCATGGCGCGGCCTCGCGCGAGCTGGAGCATGAAGGGGACATTCTCGAGCAGCACCCACGGTACGCGTCGAGATTCCAAAAGTCGAAATACCTCGCCCACCAAGCTGGAACGGGCGCCCTCGATTCCAACCGCTTTTCCCGCTTGGCTCAAATCCTGACAGGGAAAACCAGCGGCAACCAGCTCGGTCCCTCGTGGTAAGGAAGCAAGCGTGCGAATATCGCTGTGCAAGCGAATTTTGGAAAAGCGCGTCTCGAGGACTGCCTGCGCCCCGGGCTCGAATTCGCAGAGAAGACTCGATTCATGGCCAGCACGTGCCAGCCCCAGCTCGATGCCACCGATGCCGGCAAACAACCCTGCAACTTTGAGCGGCGGGCGTTGCTCTTCATCCCGTCGGGACACTGGTTTTCGTGAAGTCACGAGCGGAAGCTGCAAGTTCTCGGGAGCGCGACGAGGCATCTTTTTGAAGCGCGCACATTGCCCTTCGATGAGCTTGCGGTCAATCGTCTTCGCAAAGATATCAGCGCCATCGGCCATGCGTTGTTGGTTGTTGACGCACATCTGAGTCAAGTGCCCCAACTCTCCAAGCTCCCCTCGGGCCAAGTCGTCTTTCATGTACGGACCTCCGACGCTGTCTGTGTGCAGTGGTGGTCGTACCCAAGAAAAATTTGGCACCTCGTGGTTTTTGTCAGCGGAAACGATAGACGGCCGCCACAGACACGTTCAGCCTCCGGGAGAGCCGCCGCCAATTCGTGTACAGGTGTACACAAGTGGACGGCTTTATACGACAGCTGCATGCGTGCCCAATCGAGGATGGTGCCTCCGCCCGTGGGGCGTGTTCCTGTCGAATCTTGACGAGCACCCAAACAGCAGCAACGTCGTAACCGGCCTGCCCCCCGCGTCGCGATGACTACGCTCGGCAGCTGCTCCCCAGACGTTGCCTCACTCGCTGCTCGCAGAGGTCAACCTACTGCGGACATCTGTCCACGGAGAGTGCGGTCTATGCATCCAATATAAGTCTTTGCCTGCGGACATCTGTCCACGTACGAGTACGCGCACCGGCAGCGGATGGTTGCCGATCCGGTCCCGCCACCAAGATCACGCCGCTCGAGCAGCCATCGGGCTTCTGGCGGTGAGATTGCGAATCCGGTTGTCCTTGGCCACGGCCAGGTTGTGCATGAGCCAGTCGAGCGTTTCCCGGGGCATGGACTTGGCCTCGAGCTCAATGCGGCCTCCGCTCGATGCCAACGTGATGACCTGGCGCCGCGTCATCACATAAGCGACTCCAAAAACAACAGCTGCCACGAAGAACACCACGCCGATGGACGGCACGGAAATGAACGCCACGATGCCACCGAACGCACAGAGACCCGCAATGACCAGGTAAAGAGGATTGCTGGACATCCGGATCGCTTGAAAGCTCAGGTCCTCGAGAAAGATTTCATCGACGGCCTGACTTCCGGACCCCTGAGCCTCGAAACGGACGCGATGCGTTGTGACGCACAGTTGCCCTTGATTCCCAAGAATGATTTGCTCGTCGCTGAGCAATTTGAATTTGGCCCCACCTTCAATCATGAACCTCCCCCTGCATGAATCCGTTTTGTGAGTTTACATGCTGGTTTGCCGCGATTACCCTTGCAGGCAACCGTTGTCAATTACAAAATTGCTCGTCGGGCCAAACCGAAGACAGCCCAATTCCACTTCGGACCGACAAGCGATCGTCCGACCATTCACGTGTACATCTGTCCACGACTTCAATCCCGTTTGCATCATTTGCGCGTATCTCGATGTGTACATCTGTCCTCGGAACAGGCAGTTCACGTTGACGACAACCGCCATAGGCGCCCGCCTCAATACTCCTCCGGGAGCAGCACCGTCGTGTACGACCTGTCCCACTCCGTGATGATGTACATTTTGCGACCGTCCTCGAATGTGTAAGCGCTCACGATTCGCTCATCGTCCTTTAACGCCAGTTCGTTTGCCTGCTTGTCCTCGTCGGTGAGGTCTCCCCAGTCGCCGTTGGCATGCCGGATCAAACATCCCAGCACTTCCTCGCGCGTGAACGCGTCCACCGACCCGCGAGTTTGCACCACATCTCCCAACGCGAACCCTCGCTTGCCTTGCACCGTGCCCTCCCACCGGTGAACATGGTGCGGACATCTGTACACACAAGGAGTGCTCCGCAGCGTATTTCGTGGTCAGTAGCGGCGGACATCTGTACACGTGAGGACCTGACCCGAGTCTGTGCCGCCGGCAGGATCGTCTGGCAAAGCCTATGTCAGGGCTCGGCAAATCGGATCCGGTCCCGGTCCGGGTCGGCCTATCGGATCCATCGATCCGGCTCGGCGACCCCGGCTCGATCCGATTCGGTGACCCCACGCGGATCCGATAGCCACCTCTGCCGCAATCCCCGTTTGCACGTCGGAACAAACGCCCGAGCTCGCCGTCGGGCGTGACGACATCGAACGGCCCACGAGTCTGCATCACTCGCCCGAACAAGAACCCTGGTTCGCGTGCAGCATTTGCGGACATCTGTACACGCAATTGGTGTCTAAAATAAAGAATTTTCCGGACAAAATGCGGACATCTGTACACAATGTGCAACGATTCCAGACAACCACGTTCGACAGTCGCTGTTGGCTGGGCCAACCGTCCGCATCTGCTTGTTTGTCAAACACGCCATCCCATGCTTGATGTATGCTCGTTCGCATGAAGAACATCGCCGTCGAACATTCCGCGCGTCCTCCCCAGCGAGTTCACAGTTTTCTGCGGTGGATGATCACTGTCGCTGTGCTTGGAACGATGCTTTTTGCCATGGATGCATCGGCTTATACGAAGCGACACATTTTCGTGACCAACCGCGGAGGGAACAACATCATCGAGCTCGATGACCAATTGAACTACGTGGCGACATGGTTCAATGACAACACCCTCAGTGTGCCCAATGGCATGGCTTTTACTCCCGAAGGTCGCCTTTATGTGGCCGATACGGGGCACAATCGCATCGTTGGGTATGACTCGATGGGCAATTTGCTCGTGAGCTGGGATGCGTCTCCTTATACGGCTCCCAATGTCGAGGCGCTCAACTTCAACAAGCAAGGCATCCTTTTCGTCAGTGCGAATGCCGGCAGTGGCCGAGTGCTCGTTTTCAATCAGGACGGCACATTCGTCAAAAACATGGTGGACGCTCCCGAGTATTCGAATCTGGGAAACGTCAATTTCACGCTTGGCGGGCACGTGATCGTCGCGGATTTTTCCGCACTCGGACGAGGCATCCGCGAAATGGATCAAAACACCGGCGCGATCCTCGCAACGTTCGGACAAGAAGCCGGACTGCTCCAGGAGGACATGGCCGTCGACGGTGCGGATCGTATTTTCGTTTCCCAATTCAATAAAAACGAAATTGCTGTTTTCGATGCGGCCCGCGCGCTCGAAAGGACATTCACTGCGGTGGGGCTGACGAAGCCGACCGGGATCGTCATTACGCACGATTGCCGGGTCATCGTCGCGTCGTTTGGCTCGGCCGAACTTTACGAATTCAAACACGACGGCACATTTCAGCGAAGTGTAACCATTGCAGGGTTGTCTTTGCCGGAGAGCCTCGCCATTGCGGGACAGGGTTTGCCTGGGAGTTTCACGACGGGAAACCTCGAATTCGTCCCAGCATGCAATGCAGGTGCGGGTGGATCGGGAGGTGCGGGAGGAAATGGAAGTGGCGGAGCGGGCGGCGGCAACGGCGGTGCCGCAGGAAATGGTGGTGCAGCGGGAAATGGCGGAACTGGAGGCAATGGTGCAAACGGGGGCGGCGGGATGGCGGGATCGGCCGGCGCCGGAGAGCAGGGCGGCATGGGTGGCGTGACAGGTGGCAATGGGGGCACAGGTCATGGGGCAGGCGGCGGGGCGAATCCAGGTGAACAAGGCACCTGTGGTTGTCGTGTCGTAGCAGGCGAAAACGAAGCACCGTTGGCATTCGTTTTGGCTCTCCTTGGTATCGGCCGGCGCCGACGCCGATCAACACGTGTAGCGGCGTTGGCATCGAACAATTCATCGACGACCTGACCCCGCGAGGGTCTTGCTTCACATTGAACTGGCGAACGTATCGACCGGCAGTCGCAAGTCTATGAAGCTGACGGCGGCGCTACCGGCAACGGCCCCCACACCTCGAATCCCGGCTGCCTCGCTCCCAGCGGCGCCACAACATCGAGCAACGCACATGGCACCGCAGCCGCGCCTTCATAAAGCGACCATGGCCGATCGGCATCCGCAAGCAGGTCCGGCAATGCCTCGCCAATAGATTGGCACGTAAAACCATTTGCCAGATGCTTTGCAAATTCTTGCGCATACCGTAACCAACGCCCATCGCGCGGATAAGTATTGCCCGACTCGGCGTAATAGCGGTGCAAGCGGAGCACTGCGTAGATATGGCCAGAAACCCCGTGACAAAGTCCCACCCCCTTGGCCGACATTCCCCGTAGGCCGACGTTGTCCCCGGCAAGATCCATCGCTCGCTCCATAGAAGCAAATTCGGGCGAACCGACGTCTATACACAAGTCACGATGTATTCCTTGCGCCCATTCCATCGATGAATTCGAGCCCAATTCCTGTACCCAGCGCGACAAACGCAGCAACGCGGCAATCGTGAAGATGAGACCCGGCGCGCCATGGCACCATTGCACGAGCCGATCACTCGTGGGCGAGTCATCGGTGGCTTCGAGATTGCCCGATGGCAATTGATGCGCGATGAGTTGACGCACGGATTGACGCACGCGAGCGAGTCGATCCGGCGTGAACAAGGCGTCAAAATCGCTCGGATCGTACCCATCGGCCAATGAAGCCGCAGATCGAGCTTGGACGACAAACGCAATTTCGTCCAAAATCACATGCACGATCCCCGCAAGCCCATGCGCGCATCCAAAGTACACGGTATCGTACCAGCGATACTCGAGGGCGTTGCCATTCTTCGCGCCCTCTTGGAATAGTTGATGAATGACCGCATTCGTCGACAAATTCAAGTCGCGCAATGCTTCACGCATCGCAGCTCGTAATGGTTTGTCTTTCTGTCGTCGGTGGATGGCCAACAGGCCGGCTCGGGCATGCTGCAATGCCGATAGATACCCGGCACGTCCATACAACAATTCACTCGCATCGGGAGGCGCTGAAAGGACGTTCCTCTCGCCAAACTCGATCAATGCATGCAGAGCGGCAATGGCCGCATCAAGTTCGCCGAGTGCCTCGTGCGTCATCACGAGCACGACGAGCGGCCCAACGACACCACCTTCCAGCAGCGTCATACGCGGCAAACGACCTCGAGCCGACGCCGCAATGGCCGCCTCGAGCGCCTTGCGTGCCAAATCCTGTGCTTTTTCGAGCAGCCAACGTAGCGATCCGCGCGCTTGTTCATCGTCGTGAATTTCCACGAATTCGCCCCACGGTGACGTTCCCGCGGGTGAGGCATCCCGAAGCGCCGCGCGCATGTGTGCCCGAAGCGTTGCATCCTGCTGGAGACTCAGCCACAGGTGCAGATACACCCACGCGTGCCCCGCCAAACCGATATACACGCCGCTACCCACAACGGGCGGCTTGGCTACGGGGTTTGTCGTGGCGTCCAGGGTCGAGTGTTCGGCGACCTGATCGAGCACTCGTAACGCGGTAAGGATGAACGGACGGTTTTCGAGGTGTCTTGGCATCGATTGGTGCGAACGGACGTCCGGAGGCTTCATACCACACACATCGGTTCGGGTGCATGAAACCTGGAATACGCACTGCGTTTGCGCGACGATCGGCGATGAGAACCGCGGGTCGGCTCGCGAGGTCGCCCCGACAAGTCACGAAGCTGCGGACATCTGTCCACGCCGTCGATGAAGCGAACTTTGGAAGATAGGCTTTCACTTGAGGACATCTGTACACACATTCGGCCGCATGGATCGTCTGCCGGCCAAGTCCGTCCGGGCTGCTCTGTGAATCCTTGCCGCAGTGCCCGGAGGCCGATGACCGATCGATCGAAACATCCAGTTTGCGAGCCCGTCTACTTTTGCGTCATGGGGCAATCGCTCTTGCACGAACTCTTGAGCACGCCAGTCCCAACTCCCGCGGACGCCGACCCCGGCGTCTGGGTGAACGACAAGAAGTCATGGATCAACGGGTGAAGACTGCGGACATCTGTACACAAAAATGGCACCAATTGCATTGTTTGACAGCGGCCGGATGTGTACATCTGTCCTCGGAACACGCTGTTCACCGCGACGACAACCGTCGTAGACACCCGTCGCCGGAAGCAGCACCATCGTGACCGACCTGTCGCACTCCGTGAAGTTGTACATCTCGCAGCTGCCCTTTGATTGTGTAAGAGCTGACGCCGCGAGGGATATTCTACGTGGATTCGGTGGCGACATCGTTGACGCTCCGCCCCCTTCGCCGAACGGCGTTGCCCGCTATCTCGCTTTTTTCGCCGCGCGCCCAGCGGCCGCCTTCTTTTGCGCGACGGCAAATAGCGTGTGGCTCTCGGCAATCCACCGCGAAAGCACCTCCATGGACAATTCCTTCGGATTGGACAGCGCAATCGTGACCCAAGCGCCTGAACCGACCTTGTAGAAGCTAGGTTTTTCCGCAGCGAGCTTCGAGGCCTCTTCAAGGGACGCACCAAGTTTGAGCATGGCCGTCCCGGGACGCAGGAAAAGAAACGCCTTTCCATTCACCTTGAATGTCGCGCTCTCGATCGCGGTCCCTTTACAGCACAAACCTTCTTCGACATCGGGATGACCAAGGGCCACCCGCCGTAATGTCTCAATCGTGGCGTCGGCTTCGGAAGCAGTTTTCTTCATGGGACATCTCGTCTCGGCGAACCTCTCAAATTGCAGCGTTCACTGCACCGGTTGCTCCACCGGATCCATTTTCCACCGGCCGCTACCCGCTCCCATCCGCGCATGCCGCCACCTCGCCATCGTCCGGCTCGCATTTTCGTATGCACGGTCGCTTCACCGGCCGCGGACCAATCGCCCCCCATCGAGGTGCACCACTGCGTCCCATCGGTCGCTCGATGCTCGGTTGCGAAGTCGTCGATGGTTTGTCCACAAATGTTTGCAGGTCAAACGTTTGCTGCTCAAACGAATTCTTGGTGCACTCCACAGATGGTTTGTCTGGGACTGGTTTGTCGGCGATCGGTTGCACCGGCTCCGCTTGCGACCTCGCCGGTACGGGAACCTCCGGCGGCGCTGGATCTCGTTGTGCGGGCGCCATCGTGAGCGCCTCGAGAACTTGGCGCGCGCCTTGGGCCACCGCCGTGGAATTGGGAAGGATGCCCGCCGGCTTTCGCCTCACGGCATCGGCGAGTTTGTCCACGGACTCGGGGAGGTTCGTCGACGATGCAACCGGCGTTTGCGTCGGTATCCTGTCAGGTTTGTCTACCGAAACCGCCGGCTCGTGAGGTTCGTCGCGCTGCGCTCGACGCGGCAAAGCCGCATCGGTTGTCGCTCGGAGCATCGCTTGCATCGCTTCGGTGAGGCG
>WBZU01000383.1_pt1 | contig 39705 bp, 33 predicted proteins | sample 5204311 | NCBI WGS metagenome assembly WBZU01 (sample SAMN12344359, study PRJNA552823) | activated sludge metagenome | biome: Activated sludge suspended growth; feature: Nitrification reactor; material: Wastewater; isolation source: activated sludge from nitrification reactor of wastewater...
GCGGATCCCGACGGCGCGGTCGCGCAGACCTACAAGGCGATCGCGCGCAAGGTCGCGGTCGCCGTCGCGCAGAAGGCCGAGGACTTCTCGGCGAAGTTTCCGAGCATCGTCGTCCAGAACACGTGATCGGGAAGCTTCGGCGACGCCCTCACCGCGTTGGAGCGGGCGCGCTCCGCGCGCCACTCAACGCGCCAAGGGCGGCGCCCGGATCGGGGAGCGACGCGCGCCGTGCGGCGGCCGGCGCCCGGATCGGCGAACGTTCGCCAACGACAGAGCACTGCGAGGCCCGCTGACGTGATCAAGTCCGACAAGTGGATCCGCCGGATGGCGGCGACCGGGATGATCGAGCCGTTCGAGCCCGGCCAGGTGCGCAGCGTCGGCGGGAAGCGCATCGTCTCGTACGGCACGTCGAGCTACGGCTACGACATCCGCTGCTCCGACGAGTTCAAGATCTTCACCAACATCAACTCGACGATCGTCGACCCGAAGGACTTCGACGAGAAGTCGTTCGTCGACTTCAAGGGCGGCGTCTGCATCATCCCGCCCAACTCGTTCGCGCTCGCGCGCACCGTCGAGTACTTCCGCATCCCGCGCAACGTGCTGACGATCTGCCTCGGCAAGAGCACCTACGCGCGCTGCGGCATCATCGTCAACGTCACGCCGTTCGAGCCCGAGTGGGAGGGCTACGTGACCCTCGAGTTCTCGAACACGACGCCGCTGCCGGCGAAGATCTACGCGAACGAGGGCGTCGCGCAGGTGATCTTCTTCGAGTCCGACGAGGTCTGCGAGACGTCGTACAAGGACCGCGGCGGCAAGTACCAGGGGCAGCACGGCGTCACGCTCCCCAAGATCTGACGCTCGCGGGGCCGCGCGGCCCGGCGGCGACCCTGAGGGAGGCGCGGTGGGCCTCGCTGCATCGAAGCGCGCCTCGATCGCCATCGTCGCCGCCTGCCAGGTGATGGCGATGGCGCTGTGGTTCTCGGCCTCGGCGGTCGTCCCGCAGCTCGTCGCCGAGTTCCGGCTCTCGGGCTTCATGCAGTCGGCGCTCACGAGCGGCGTGCAGCTCGGCTTCGTCGCCGGCTGCCTCGCGAGCGCGTTCCTGTCGCTCGCCGACCGCCTCGAGCTCAGGCGCTTCTTCGCCGCCTCGGCGCTCGTCGGCGCGGCCGCGAACGCGCTCCTGCTCGTCGTCGACCCGGCCTCGGCGTGGATGCCGGCCCTGCGCTTCGTCACCGGCGTGGCGATGGCGGGCGTCTACCCGGTCGGCATGAAGCTCGCGTCGACGTGGGCGCAGGGCGACATGGGGCTGATGGTCGGCATCCTCGTCGGCGCCCTCACGCTGGGCTCGGCGTCGCCGCACCTGTACAACGCGTTCGCGGGCGTCGGCTGGCGCATCCCGGTGGCGGTGGCGTCGCTCACCGCGATGGCCGCCGCCGCGCTGATCGGCCTCGCGGGCGTCGGCCCGAACCGGGCGCCCGCGCCGCCGTTCGACCCGCGCGCGGTCGCCGCCGCGTGGCGCGACGTGCCGCTGCGCCTCGCCAACCTGGGCTACCTCGGCCACATGTGGGAGCTCTACGCGATGTGGGCGTGGATCGGGGTGTTCCTGAACGCGAGCTTCGCGCTCGCGCTGCCCGCCGGCGACGCGCCGTTCTACGCGAAGCTCGCCGCGTTCGCGACGATCGCGTCGGGCGCGATCGGCTGCGTGGGCGCGGGGTTCCTCGCCGACCGGCTTGGCCGCACGACGATCACGATCGTCGCGATGGCGGTCTCGGGGAGCTGCGCGGCCGGCATCGGCGTGCTGTACGGCGGCCCGCCCGCCGCGCTCGTCGCCGTGTGCGTGGTGTGGGGGATCAGCATCGTCGCGGACTCGGCGCAGTTTTCCGCGTCGATCGCCGAGCTGGCGGACCGCGCGCGCGTCGGAACGATGCTGACGCTGCAGACCGCCCTGGGGTTCACCCTGACGCTCGCCACGATCCACCTGATGCCGCCGCTCGTCGACGCGCTGGGGTGGCGCTACGCGTTCGTCCCGCTCGCGATCGGCCCCGCGGTGGGCGTGTACGCGATGGCGCGTCTGCGCGCGCATCCCCGCGCGACGGCGCTCGCGGGCGGCCGGCGGTAGTCGCCGAAAGACCATGCGAGGCGCGTGGTGAGACGCGCGAATTTTCGCGCGCGCTCGCACGACTCGCGTATGGATCGCGGCCGCGCATGGGCGTAGGATGGCCCGCTCCGGAGCTCTCCGGAGCGCCTTCGGCGCGGCGGCCCGCCCGCCGGCGAGGCGACGCGCGAGGCGCACGCGAGTCCAACCATCCGATGGAGGGACCATGGCCTACCATCTCGAGGGACGTCTCCTCGAAGTCTGCAACTGCAAGGTGCTCTGCCCGTGCTGGATCGGCGAGGATCCGGACAACGGGACCTGCGAGGGCTTCATGGCGTGGCACGTCGACAAGGGCAGCGTGAACGGCCTCGACGTCGCGGGGCGCACGATCGCGAGCCTCACGCACATCCCGGGCAACGTGCTCAAGGGCAACTGGAAGGCCGCGCTGTACGTCGACGACGGCGCGAGCCCCGCGCAGCACGACGCGCTGATCTCGGTGTTCTCGGGCAAGCTCGGCGGCCCGATCGCGGACCTCGCGAAGCTGATCGGCGAGGTCGTCTCGGTCGAGAAGGTCCCGATCGAGTTCACGGTGCGGGAGGGTCACGGACACCTCAAGGTCGGCAGCATCGGCCAGGCCGAGCTCGAGCCCTTCCGCGGCGCGCACGGCGAGGTGACGACGCTCCGCGACTCGATCTTCTCCACGGTGCCGGGCTCGCCGGCCTACGTCGGCAAGGCGCAGCGCTACCGGGCGCGCAACGACCGGCTCGGCATCAACCTCGACCTCGAGGGTCACAACGCGATCCAGAGCACGTTCGCGTTCAACGGCTGATGCCGGCGGGGGCGCGCGACGCGTCCCCGCGCCCACCGATGGCCACCGAACCGGTCGCGGGGCACGCGCACCCTGCGCGCGCGGGCGGCAACGACGCGCGGCGCCTCGGGGCCGCGCTCGTCGCTTTCCTCGTGCTCCCGGCGTGGGCGCTGCTCGCGCTCTGGAGCGCGAGTCCCTGGCGCGGCTACGTCGACCACGGCGGCTGGGGCGACTCGGCAGCGCTCGCCCCGCTCTGCAGTGCCGTCCCCGGCGGCGGCATCCTGGTTCCCGCGCTCGCGACCGCGGCCGCCTGGCTGCTGATGATCGCGGCGATGATGGTGCCGACGGTCCTGCCGCTCGTCGCCACGTTCCGGCGCCTCGTGGCGGGCCGGCCCGACGCCGGGCGCCTGGTCGCGGCGGTGCTCTCGGGCTACGTTGCCGCCTGGCTCGCATTCGGCCTGGCCGCGCACGCGGCCGACGCCGGCATCCGCGCGGCGGCCGCCGCCTCGCCGTGGCTCGTCGAGCACGCCTGGGCGGTCGGCGCGGGCGTCCTCGCGCTCGCCGGCGCTTTCCAGTTCTCGGCCCTCAAGTACCGCTGCCTCGACCGCTGCCGCACGCCGTTCGGCTTCCTGAACTCGCACTGGCACGGCGTCAGCCCGCGTCGCGAGGCGCTCGGGTTGGGCCTCGCCCACGGCGCCTTCTGCGTCGGCTGCTGCTGGGCGCTGATGCTCGTGACGTTCGTCGTCGGGATGGGCAACCCGGGCTGGATGCTCGTGCTCGCCGCCGCGATGGCGGCCGAGAAGAACCTGCCGTGGGGCGCCCGCCTGCGCACGCCCGTGGGGCTGGCGCTCCTCGCCTGGGCCGCCGGGCTCGCGCTCGCCCACGCCTGAACGCGGCGCCCGGCCGGGCGGCTGTCGCATCGCCGCCCGGCGCCGGGCACCGATCGCCGGATTCGCGGTCCAACCGGTCGCGTCGGGCCGCGAACCTTGCGACAATCCGCCGCGAGCCGTCCGGAGCGGGCGCCCGCCCGACTCCCGACGCCAACCCCCACGCGCCACGCCCCACGCCGAACCGAGGCCGACCGATGAAATTCCGCTTCCCCGTCGTCATCATCGACGAAGACTACCGCTCGGAGAACGCGAGCGGCCTGGGCATCCGCGCGCTCGCCCGCGCGATCGAGCAGGAGGGCGTCGAGGTGCTCGGCGTCACGAGCTACGGCGACCTCGCGAGCTTCGCGCAGCAGCAGAGCCGCGCCTCCGCGTTCATCCTGTCGATCGACGACGAGGAGGTGGCGCACGTCCGACCCGAGGACAGTCCGGCGCTCGCGAGCCTGCGCGCGTTCGTCGAGGAGATCCGCTTCCGCAACGCCGAGATCCCGGTGTTCCTGCACGGCGAGACGCGGACCTCGCGCCACATCCCGAACGACATCCTGCGGCAGCTGAACGGCTTCATCCACATGAACGAGGACACGCCCGAGTTCGTCGCGCGCGTCATCCTGCGCGAGGCGCGGACCTACCTCGACAGCCTCGCGCCCCCGTTCTTCCGCGCGCTCGTCCACTACGCCAACGACGGCTCGTACTCGTGGCACTGCCCGGGCCACTCGGGCGGCGTCGCGTTCCTCAAGAGCCCGGTCGGCCAGATGTTCCACCAGTTCTTCGGCGAGAACCTGCTGCGCGCCGACGTCTGCAACTCGGTCGACGAGCTGGGCCAGCTCCTCGACCACTCGGGGCCGGTCGCGGCCTCCGAGCGCAACGCCGCGCGCATCTTCGGCACCGACGAGCTGTTCTTCGTCACCAACGGCACGTCGTCGTCGAACAAGATGGTCTGGCACGCGACGGTGGCGCCCGGCGACGTCGTGATCGTCGACCGCAACTGCCACAAGTCGATCCTGCACGCGATCACGATGACCGGCGCGATCCCGGTGTTCCTGACGCCGACGCGCAACCACCACGGCATCATCGGGCCGATCCCGCAGAGCGAGTTCCGCTGGGAGAACATCGAGCGCAAGATCCGCGCGCACCCGTTCGCGAAGGACGTCAAGGCGAAGCCGCGCATCCTGACGATCACGCAGAGCACCTACGACGGCGTCCTCTACAACGTCGAGACGATCAAGGACCTGCTCGGGACGAGGATCGACACGCTGCACTTCGACGAGGCGTGGCTGCCGCACGCGACGTTCCACGACTTCTACCGCGGCATGCACGCGATCGGCCGCGACCGGCCGCGCTCGCGCGACGCGCTCGTCTTCTCGACGCAGTCGACGCACAAGCTGCTCGCCGGGCTCTCGCAGGCGTCGCAGATCCTCGTGCAGAACAGCGAGACGCGGCAACTCGACCGCCCGCGCTTCAACGAGGCGTACCTGATGCACATGTCGACGTCGCCGCAGTACGCGATCATCGCCTCGTGCGACGTCGCCGCCGCGATGATGGAGGCGCCGGGCGGTCCGGCGCTGGTCGAGGAGTCGATCCTGGAGGCGCTCGACTTCCGGCGCGCGATGCGCAAGGTCGACGAGGAGTTCGGCGACTCGTGGTGGTTCAAGGTGTGGGGGCCGGACAAGCTCGCGCCCGAGGGCATCGGCAGCCGCGACGACTGGATCATCCGCGCCGGCGACCGCTGGCACGGGTTCGGCGACCTCGCCCCCGGCTTCAACATGCTCGATCCGATCAAGGCGACCGTGCTCACCCCCGGCCTCGACGTCGAGGGCGACTTCGCGGACACCGGCATCCCGGCGTCGATCGTCACCAAGTACCTGGCCGAGCACGGCGTGATCGTCGAGAAGACCGGGCTCTATTCGTTCTTCATCATGTTCACGATCGGCATCACGAAGGGTCGCTGGAACACGCTCGTGACCGCGCTGCAGCAGTTCAAGTCGGACTACGACCAGAACCAGCCGCTGTGGCGCGTGCTGCCCGAGTTCGTCTCGTCGCACCCGCGCTACGAGCGCATCGGGCTCAAGGAGCTGAGCGACGCGATCCACGGCATCTACAAGGCCAACGACATCGGACGGCTCACGACCGAGATGTACGTGTCGAACCTCGAGCCGGCGATGAAGCCCGCGGACGCGTTCGCGCGCATGGCGCACCGCGAGATCGAGCGCGTCGAGATCGACGACCTCGAGGGCCGCGTGACGAGCGCGCTGCTCACGCCCTACCCGCCGGGCATCCCGCTGCTGATCCCCGGCGAGCGCTTCAACCGGCAGATCGTCAAGTACCTGCAGTTCGCGCGCGACTTCAACGAGCGCTTCCCCGGCTTCGACACCGACATCCACGGGCTCGTGGAGGAGGAGATCAACGGGCGCAAGCGCTACTTCGTCGACTGCGTCGCGGGCGCGAAGGTGATCGCGGCGGTGCCGAACCTGCGCGTGCGCAGCGTCCGGAAGGCTCCCTGACCGGCGGTCGCGCGTGGACGCGATGCGCTCGCTCCGCTGGGTCGCCGTCGCCGCGGCGGCGCTGGTCGCGCTCGCGGTCCTGGGGGCGGTCGTCGCCTACGCGACGATCGACACGCAGGCGATCGCGCGCTACGCGGCGGACGAGGCGTCGCGGATCACCGGCCGCAAGGTCGAGGCGCGCGGCCCGGTGAGCGTCGCGTTCTGGCCGCGACTCGCGGTGGTCGCGCACGACGTCTCGATCGGCAATCCTCCCGGCGCCTCGCGTCCCGAGTTCGCGCGCGCGCGCGCCGTCCGCGGTGCGGTCGCGACCTGGCCGCTCGTGTTTTCGCGCCGCGTGGTCGCCGACGGCTTCGAGATCGAGGGGCTCGACGTCGTGCTCGAGACGCTGCCGCCGGGCCGCGGCAACTGGCAGTTCGGCGAGCCCCGGGCGCCCTCGGGCGCGCCGCCGGGCGCCGCGGCGGGCGGGGGCGCGCCCTCCAGCCTGCCGCTCGCGCTCACCGGGGTGGTGCGCCTGGTCGACGCGCGGATCACCTGGCGTCCGGCGGGCGGCGAGGCCGCGACCGTCGTCGCGATCCCACGGTTCGAAATCGAGCCGGACGGACGCGGCCGCTTCGAGTGGCGCGGGACGTTCGAGCACGAGGGCGCGCGGTGGACGCTCGCGGCGACGACCGGCGATCCGGCGGCCGCGCTGCGCGACCGCATGCCGTTCGAGATCGACGCGAAGCTCTCGGGCGGCGGCGTCCAGCTGACCGCGAAGGGCCGCGCCGAGCAACGCGACTCCGGGTCGGCCGTCGTGGCCGACGCCGCCCTCCAGTGGGAGCGGGGCAGCGCGCTCGTGGCGAGCGCGTCGCCGATGCTCGCCGCCGACCAGGGGCGGATCTCGGCGCGCATCGACGCGCGCGACGGCCGCTACGCGCTGGGCGGCATCGCCGGCGCCGCCGGCGGCACGAAGGTCGACGGCAATCTCGAGGTCGACACGACCGGCAAGGTGCCGAGGATCGCGGGCCGCCTGCACGCGGACGCGGTCGATCTCGCGCGCGGCGGCGCGGCGCCGCGACCGGCGGCGCAGGCGCAGGTCCGGCCGGCGCCGCAGGCCGAGGGTTCCCCGCTGGCCGCGCTCGTCCGCTTCGACGCCGATCTCGACTTCGTCGTCGACCGGCTGCGCGTGCGCGAGGGCGTCGACGCGGCGAACGCGCGCGGCCGCGTCGTCGTCGCGGGCGGGAAGCTCGCCGCCGAGCCGCTCGACGTCGACGTCGCGGGCGGCCGGATCTCGGGCAGCGTGCGGGCGGACGCCGCGACGGGACGCGCGCGCCTCGTCGTCGACGGTCGCGGCATCGAGGCGGCGCGGCTCCTCGGCAAGCTCGACCCGGGGCGCAACGCGTCGGGCGGCGCGACGACGTTCGCGATCGACCTGCAGGGGCCGGCGCAGTCGTCGCAGCGCTTCCTGGCCGGGTCGTCCGGCTCGATCCACGCCGACGTCGGGCCGATGCGCCTGAAGGGCACGGCGCTCGACACCGGCGGCGAGGCGCTGACGCGCGTGTTCGACGCGCTGAACCCGTTCCGCCGCGTCGACCAGGCGACCGACCTGCAGTGCATCGTCGCGCGGCTCGCGGTCCGCGACGGCGTCGCGCACGCCGAACGCACGCTGGCGGCCGAGACCTCGCGCCTGACCGCGCAGGCGTCGGGCACGATCGACCTCGGCCGCGAGACGCTCGACCTCGTCGTGCGGCCGCGCTCGCGCAAGATCGCGGGGATGCCGGCCGTCGACCTCGCCGAAGTCATCCGCGTGACCGGGCCGATCGCGAGTCCGAGCGTGAAGCTGGACACGATGGGCGCGGCGAAGACGGCGCTCGCGATCGGCGGCGTCGTCGCGAGCGGCGGCTGGGGCGCGCTCGCGACGCCGCTGCTCTCCGCGGGCGACGATCCCAATCCCTGCGCGACCGCGCGCGCGGGGGGCAAGCAGGCGGCGACGCAGGAGCGCGCTTCCGAGCCGAAGACCCGGCAGGACGACGTCGTCCGCTCGCTGCGGGACCTGTTCAAGCGGTAGCGCCGGACGGCGCCGCCGCGCCCGGCCGCGCCGATCGCGGCGCGGGGATCAGGCCGCGACGCGCGTCGTCGATTCGCGCACCGGTGCGCCGCCGCCCGCGGTCGGTGCGTCGAGCGGGCCGAGGCCGCGCGCCGCGCGGGCAACCACCGAGGCCAGCACGCACGACGCGATCCGGCTCTCCATCGTCTCCGTGCGCGGGGCGACGACGATCGGCACGCGCGCGCCGAGCACGAGGCCCGCGGTGAGCGCGCCGGTGACGCCCGCGAGCGTACGGACGACCATCACCGCGCACTCCATCGTCGGCGCGACGAGCACGTCCGCGCGCCCGGCGACCTCGGACGTCGCGCCCGGGTGGCGCGCGGCGTCCATGGAGAGCGCGACGTCCGGCGTCATCGGGCCGTCGACCCGCGCGCCGTGCATCGCGCCGCCGGCGGCCATCGACTTGAGCGCGGCCGCGTCGGCCGTCGACGCGAACGCCGCCGACGGACCGTCGACCGCGGCGAGCAGCGCGACCGACGGCCGGGCGACGCCGAGCGCGATCGCGAGCTCGACCGTGTTCGCGAGGATGTCGCGCTTCGCCGCGAGCGGAGGCGCGACGTTCAGCCGGTCGTCGGCGACGACGAGGGCCTGCGCGCGTCCGGGCACGTCGAGCAGCGTGGCGTGCGAGAGACGTCGCGCGGTCCTCAGGCCGTTCTCGGGGGCGGCGACCGGCGTGAGCAGCGCGCCGTCGGACAGCGTTCCCTTGACGAGCGCCTCGACGCGGCCCTCGCGCGCCAGGACCGCGGCGCGGTCGGCCGCCGCGGCGCCGTCGTCGGCGGTGCCGACGATCGGGAGGCGCGAGATGTCGAGTCCCGCGCGATTGGCCGTGTCGCGGATGCGCGCCTCGGGGCCGACGAGCGTCGGCGCCAGGTAGCCGGCGAACGCCCCGGCGAGGGCGAGCTCGAGCGTGTCGGCGTCGCAGGGGTAGACGACGGCCGCCGGCAGCGGCGGCAGGAGCCGGATGCGCTCGACGAGCCTTTGCAGGTGCGGGCGGGCGGGCATGGCTCCCGAAGGCTCGCGCCGGCGGCCACGGTTGTCAACGAAGGCCGACGGATGGCGCGGAGCGGCGGTTGCGCGGCGGCCCGCAGTCGCCCGCCGGGGGGCGATAGAGCGGGGCGCACCCCGCGCCGGCTTCGTCGGACCTTGCGCCTCCGGGGTGCGGCGATGCGATCGACCCCGCGATGCGCGCGCTCCGGACCACCGGGTCCGTGCGCCGGGTCCGCGCTCGTCGGGCGCGGGCGGCCGTGCCGACGGATGCCCGACGGCGCCCCGTCGCGCGTAGCGACGCGCCGGTTCGAGCGCCCCTCCCGCGGGAGGGGCGGGCGCCCCGGCGCGTCAGAGCGCCGCGATCGTCCGGCGCAGGGTGTCGACGATCGTGTCGATGTGCGACTTCTCGGCGATGAGCGGCGGCGCGACGATCGCGCAGTCGCCGGTGGTCTTCAGGTGCAGGCCGTTGTCGAACAGCTTCTTCTGGAGCAGGTGGCCGCGCTTGCCCGGCGTCGCGTCGACGGCGACGTCGATCCCGCCCAGCATTCCGTAGCCGCGGATGTCGGTGACGACCGGGAGGTCCCTGAGCGAGAACAGGCCGTCGAGGAAGTAGGGCGCGAGCTCGCGGGCGCGCTCGAACAGGCCGTCGCGCCGGTAGATGTCGAGCGTCGCGAGGCCGGCCGCGCAGGCCGCCGGGTGGCCCGAGTACGTGTAGCCGTGGAAGAACTCGATCGCGCCCTCGGGCGCGGCCGCCATGACCGTGTCGTGGATGCGCTCGGAGATCGCGACCACGCCCATCGGCTGCGCGCCGTTGGTCACCGCCTTCGCCATCGTGATGATGTCCGGCGTCACGCCGAAGGTCTGCGCCGCGAACGGCTGCCCGGTGCGGCCCCAGCCGGTGATCACCTCGTCGAACACGAGCAGGATGCCGTGCTGGTCGCAGATCTCGCGCAGCCGCTTCAGGTACCCCTTCGGCGGCACGAGCACGCCGGTCGAGCCGGCGATCGGCTCGACGAAGCACGCGGCGATGTTCTCGGCTCCGTAGAGGGCGACGATGCGGGCGAGGTCGTCCGCGAGCTCGGCCCCGTGCGCGCCCTCGCCGCGCACGAAGCGGTTCTCCTCGAGGTGCGTGTGGCGCATGTGCGCGACGCCCGGCAGCCCGGCGCCGAACTTGCGGCGGTTGTTGACGAGGCCCGACAGCGACACGCCGCCGAAGTTGACGCCGTGGTAGGCGCGCTCGCGCGACACGAACATCGTGCGCCCGGCCTGGCCGCGCGCCTGGTGGTAGGCGAGCGCGACCTTCATCGCGCTCTCGACCGCCTCGGAGCCCGAGTTGCCGAAGAAGATCCGGTTGAGGTCGCCCGGCGTGATCTCGGCGATGCGCGTCGCGAGCTCGAACTGCTTCGGGTGGCCGCGCAGGAACGGCGCCGAGAAGTCGAGCTCGGCCAGCTGCCGGCCGACCGCCTCGGCGATCTCCTTGCGGCCGTGGCCGGCGGCGCAGCAGAACAGGCCCGACGACGCGTCGATCAGCTTCTCGCCCCGGTCGTTCCAGTAGAACATCCCGTCGGCGCGGACGATCATCTTCGGATCGGCCTTGAAGTCGCGGTTGGGCGTGAACGGCATCCAGTATTCGTCGAGCGAGATGCGGCGCGCCTCGACCTGGTCGCGCAGCGTGAATTCGGCGTGGCCCATCGGAGTCTCCTGTCGCGTGGCGCGGCCGGCGCCCGCCGGGCGCGGCCGTGAAGCGCCAATGGTACGCCCTTGTGGCGGCGGGCCGGCGGGCGTCGTCAGGGCCGGACGGCGCGCGTCGCGCGCCCGCGGTGCAGCATCGATTCCGGCCGCCGCGGTCGCAACGACCGCGCGACCCGACGCGCCCGTGCCGCCGGCTCGTCCCGCTCCCGTCCGGAGGGGGCGGGCGAGCCCGCGGGCTCCTCGTCGACCGGGGCCGCCTCGCCACCGGCATTCGCAGCGGCTACCATGTGAATCGGGGATGGCCGCCGGGCGACGCACCGCGCGCCCCTCGACGCACCCGGCCGGCCCGGGGTTGGCACGATGCCTGCTCCGGCATCGGATGGCTCGGCCTGGCGGGGATCGGTCCGTGGCGCCGCGCCGACAACGAGAGGGAGGAGAACCGAATGAAGCTGGACGCCGCCACGATCATCAGCGCCTGCGCGATCGTCGTGATGTTCTATTGCCTGTGGCTCGCGCTGTCGCTCAGCAAGAGCATCCCCGGCGGGGTCGTGGGCCGGCGGTGGAGGACGCTGACCTCGCTCGTCGCGCTCTTCGCCGTGGGCTACCTGGTCACGCCGTTCTTCGGCCTGCTGCCGCAGGGTCTGATCAATCTCATCGTCTCGCTGATCTTCCTGTTCGGCGCGATCTACGTGGTGATCACCGTCAAGCTGATCTACCGGATCATCGAGGAACTGTCGGCGTAGCGCGATGGAAGGCAATCCGGTCCTGGTTCGGACGTCGCGGGGCATCGAGGAGCTGCAGAACCGCAGCCGCGACCTGCCGCGCACGAGCCGGCACGCGCTGATCCTGGTCGACGGGCGCTCGACGCTGGCCGAGCTCGAGCGCAAGGGATCGATGATCCCCGAGTTCGCCGCGGCGCTCCGCGACCTCGTCGCGCGCGGGCTCGTGGCGCCGGCCGGCGCGGGCGGCGCCCGGGTCGCTCCCCCCGTCGCGGCCGCCCGGCCGGCGCCGCCCCCGCGCGATGAAGCCCGCGTCGCGCCGACCGCCGTTTCCGCGCCGGCGACCGGCGCCGGCGTTTCGAAGGCAGCGGCGCTCGCGGAGCTCGCGGTGCGGGTGCTGGGAACGAAGTCGGAGAAGGTGCGCCGCAAGCTCGCGGAGGCCGGCGCCGACGACGAGGCGCTCGCGCTCGCGGTCGAGGCGAGCTACAAGCTCATCCGCCTCACGATCGACGAGTCGCAGGCCGAGGCGTTCCGGCGCGCCGCGCGCGGCATCCTCGCCCGCCCGTGACCTGCCGCCCGGCCGCGGCCGGGTCGCGCCGACTCCCGCGCGCTCGCGTCGCAGGCGCTGGCGCCCGACCGGTTCGGGCGGTAACGTGGACGCCGGACGGTCCGCCGGGAGGTGCGCATGCTGGTCGGTGTCCCGAGGGAGATCAAGGTCCTCGAGCATCGCGTCGGGCTCACGCCCGCGTCGGTGCGCGAGGTCGTGCGTCACGGCCACCTGGCCATCGTCGAGCACGACGCGGGCGCGGGGATCGGCGCCTCGGACGACGACTACGCGCGCGCCGGCGCGACGATCGCCGCGAACGCGGCCGAGGTCTGGGCGAAGGCGCAGATGATCGTGAAGGTCAAGGAGCCGCAGGCCGGCGAGCGCGCCCGGATGCGGCCCGGCCAGGTCCTGTTCACGTACCTGCACCTCGCGCCCGACCCGGAGCAGACGCGGGACCTCGTCGCGAGCGGCGCGATCTGCATCGCGTACGAAACGGTCACCTCGCCGTCCGGCGGGCTTCCGCTCCTCGCGCCGATGTCCGAGGTGGCCGGGCGCATGGCGGTGCAGGCCGGCGCCCACTATCTCGAGAAGGCGCACGGCGGCAAGGGGATCCTGCTGGGCGGCGTGCCGGGGGTCGAGCCGGCGCGCGTCGTCGTGCTGGGTGGCGGCACCGTGGGCACCCACGCGATCACGGTGGCGCTCGGCATGGAGGCCGACGTCTGGGTGATCGACCGCAACGTCGAGGCGCTGCGGCGCCTGTGGGCGCAGTTCGGCCCCGCGCTCAACACGGAGTTCTCGACGCACGACGCGATCGAGAGGCACGTCGCGACGGCCGACCTCGTGATCGGCGGGGTGCTCGTCCCCGGAGCGTCGGCGCCGAAGCTCGTCTCCCGCGAGCTCGTCTCGCGCATGGAGCGCGGCTCGGTGCTCGTCGACGTCGCGATCGACCAGGGCGGCTGCTTCGAAACCTCGCACCCGACGACGCACGCGGAGCCGGTGTTCACCGTCGACGGCGTCATCCACTACTGCGTCGCGAACATGCCCGGCGGCGTGCCGCGCACGTCGGCTCACGCGCTCAACAACGCGACGCTGCCGTTCGTGCTGGCGCTCGCCGACAAGGGCTGGAAGCGGGCGCTCGCCGCCGACGCCCACCTGCGCGACGGTCTCAACGTCGCGATGGGCAAGGTCAGCTGCCGGCCGGTCGCCGACGCGCAGGGCTACCCGTACGTCGAGGCGGCGTCGCTCGCGAGCTGATCGCGCGGGGCGCGCCGCTACCCCAGCGTCGCGGCGATCCGCGCGGCCGCCTCGCGCATCTCGCCGACGTACCCGAGCGCGGCGTCCAGCGACATGCGGGCGGCGGGCGCGTGAACGGCGATCGCCGCGACGACGCGCCCGCGCCGGCCGCGCACCGGCACCGCGACGGCGACGAGCCCCGCCATGTACTCCTCGTCGTCGATGCCGAGATCGCGCTTGCGCAGGCCCTCGAGCTCGCGCTCGAGCGCGGCCGGGTCGACGATCGTGGCCGGCGCATGGCGCTCGAGCGGCGCGGCGGCGAGGAGCGCGGCGCGGCGCGCCCTGGGCATCGTCGCGAGGAAGAGCTTGCCGCTCGCGGTGCAATGGACGGGGACCTCGGAGCCGGGCGCGAGGTGCAGGCGCAGCGGCCAGTGCGACTCGACCCGGTCGAGGTAGACGACGTGGCCGCGGTCGAGCATCGTCAGGTTGCAGGTCTCGCCGACGCGTGCGGCGAGCCCCTCGAGGATCGCGTGCCGCTCGGACTGCGCGGGATCGCCCAGCAGCACGTCGCGCGCGAACGCCGCGAGCCGCGCGGACGGGCGGAAGCCCCGCGACCCCGGTGCGCGCACGACGAGGCCGGCGTCCGCCAGCTGGCCGAGCAGCCGATGCGCCGAGGACGCCGCGAGGCCCAGCTTCGCGGCGATCGCGGACGCGGGGGGCGGTCGCGGCGCCGTGGCGACGAGCGACAGCGCGTCGAGCGCGCGCGAAAGCGGCCGCGGCGGCGCGTGCGCCCCGGCCGCCGCCGGGGCGGCGGCCGGGCGCGCCGCCGTCAGTCGCGCAGCACGGCGGGCAGCCACAGCGCGAGCTGCGGGAAGAACAGCACCAGCAGGAGCCCGATCACCTGCAGCACCATGAACTGCATCATGCCCTTGTAGATGTCGCCGAGCTCCCACTCGGGGACGACGCCCTTGAGGAAGTACGCGGAGAGCGCCACCGGCGGCGACAGCCAGGCGGTCTGCAGGCACACGGCGACCAGCGTGCAGAACCAGACGATGTCGATGCCGAGCTTCTGCACGAGCGGCAGCAGGATCGGCACGACGATCAGCACGATCGGCACCCACTCGAGCGGCCAGCCGAGCACGAAGATGATGCCGAGGATCAGCAGCAGCATCAGCGTCGGCGGCAGATCGAGCCCGAGCAGCGACTCGGCGATCAGCGAGGCGCTGCCCATGCGCGAGAAGACGGCCCCGAAGTAGTTAGACGCGGCGACGAGCAGCAGGATCATGCACGACGTGAGCAGCGTCGAGTAGACGGCCGAGCGGAAGCTCGCCCAGTTCATCCGCCGGTAGGCGAGCGTCAGCAGCAGCACCGCGAACGCGCCGACCGCGCCGGCGTCGGTGGGCGTCGCGATGCCCGCCAGGATCACGCCCAGCGTCGCGAAGATCACGACGACGACCGGCGCGATGCCGAACACGAGCTCGCGGACGACCTCGCCGACCGACTCCGCGCGCTCCTCGGGCGGGAGCGCCGGGCCGAGCGCGGGGTTCATGTAGCTCCGCACCAGCGTGTAGGCGATGTAGAGCAGCGAGAGCATCAGGCCCGGGATGACCGCCGCCGCGAACAGGTCGGTCGCGGGGACGCCCACGACCGGCCCCATCACGATCAGCATCACCGACGGCGGGATCAGGATGCCGAGCGTGCCGCCGGCGGTGATCGCGCCTGCCGACATCTGGATGTCGTAGCCGCTGCGCTTCATCGCGGGCGCGGCCATGACGCCCAGCAGCGTCACCGACGAGCCGACGATGCCGGTCGCGGCGGCGAAGATCGTCGCGGTCAGCAGCACCGCGAGGTAGAGCGAGCCGCGGATCGACGCCAGCGCGAGCTGGACGCCGCGGAACAGCCGCTCCATCAGGCCCGACTGCTCGAGCAGGTAGCCCATGAACAGGAAGAACGGGACCGAGGCGAGCGTCGGGTCGCGCATCACCGAGAAGATCTGCAGCGTCATCAGGTGCAGCGCGAGCGGCCCGAGAGCGAGCCAGCCGCCGATCGCGCCGACCGCGATCAGCGTGAACGCGATCGGAAATCCGATGAAGATCGCGGCGAACAGCACCGCGAGCAGTACGAGGCCGAGCCATTCGGTGCTCACAGGATCACCCCGCCTTCGTCGGCATCGACGCCGCCGTCGTCGGCGCCGGCGCCGTCCGGGCCGAACGCGCGCCCCCAGGCGCGGATGCACTCGGCGACGCCCTGCAGCAGCAGCAGCGCGGCCGCGAGCGGCATCGTGAACTTGAACGGCCACACGATCGGGAGCCACGGGCTCGTGACGATGCGCTCGTTCTGCTGGAACGACTTCCAGAAATACTCCCAGCCGAGCCAGCCGAACACCGCGATCGCCGGGAAGAACAGGACGAGGTAGCAGGCGAGGTCGACGCGGGCCTGGGTCCGCTTCGACCACTTCATGTAGTAGGCGTCGGTGCGGATGTGGCCGCCGCGCTGCAGCGTCCACGCGGAGCCGACCATGAAGAACGTGCCGTAGAGCATGAACGTCATGTCGTACGCCCAGATCGTCGGCGCGTCGAAGAAGTAGCGCGCCACCACCTCCCAGACCAGCGAGAGCACCATCGGGATGATCAGCCACGCGATCACCTTGCCGGCGACGCGCGTGATCGCGTCGATCGCGCCGGCGAGGCGCACGGCGCCGCTCGTGTCGGATGTCATGTCGGCTCCAGGAAGGAGGAGGGCAGCGCGCCGCCCGCGGCGGCGCCGCGAGCCGGTGCGACCCGGCCGATCCCGGAGGCGGGACCGGCCGGGGCGGGGATCACTTCGCCGGTGGCGGCGCGGACCCCTGCGCGGCGATCGCCGCGTTGCCGAGGCTCGCGTACAGGTCGAGGATCTTGGTCCAGTACGGCACGACGACCCGCGCGAAACCGCGCTGCGAATCGAGCACCTGCTTGAAGAAGGGATCCTTCGCCGCGTAGCGGTCGAGCACGACGGTGGTCGCGCGCACGAACTCGGGATAGAAGTCCTTCGGCGTGTCGTGGATCTGCACCTTGAACTCGTTGCGCAGCCTCACGATCGCCTGGGCGTTGCGGTAGACGTTGAACGTGTAGGTTTCGGTCATCGACGCCATCACGGCGGCGCGGAAGATCTCCTGCAGGTCCGGCGAGAGCTTGCTCCACGCGGCCTTGTTGAGGATCAGCTCGCCGATGTCGGTCGACTGGTGCAGTCCCTGCAGGTAGTAGTGCTTCCACACGGTCTGCAGGCCGAGGTTGAGGTCGTCGGCCGGGCCGATCCACTCGGCGGCGTCGATCACGCCGCGCTGCGCGGCCGGCACGATCTCGCCGCCGGGCAGCGCGACCGCGGCGATGCCCATCTCCTTGAAGATCTCGCCGGTGATGCCGGGCGGCGAGCGGTACTTCATCTTCTTGAAGTCGGCGGTCGAGTTGATCGGCGACTTGAACCAGCCCAGCGGGTCCGGGCCCATCGGCTGGATGAAGAACGGCTCGACGTTGACCTTGAGCACGTCGCTGTAGAGCTTGCGGTACAGGTCGTAGCCGCCGCCTTCGAAGATCCACGCGACGTGCGAGAGCTGGTCGAGGCCCACGCCGGCGCCGGCCATCGGGTTGCTGAAGAGCCCGGCGGCCGCGTTCTTGCCGGACCAGTAGTGCGTCCACGCATAGCCGCCCTCGACGATGCCCTTGTCGACCGCGTCGAGGATCTCGAACGCGGGCACGATCGCGCCGTCGGGCAGCATCTCCATCTTGATGCGCCCCCCCGACATCCGGTCGACGCGATCGCCGAACCGCTTCAGGAGCTCGAAGTAGATGCTCGCGGAAGGCACCGCCGTCTGGATGCGGAACTTCGCCGGCTGCTGCGCCGTCTGCGCCAGCGCGCTGGTGCAGGCGAGCGCGATGGCGCCGATGGCGAGCGCCGCGCGGGCGTACGCTGATCGCTTCATGAGACTTCCTCCGTGTGGGCCGCGGGAGCGCGGCGTCGTTTGCGCGCTCCCGTCTCCGGCGGGCGGCGCGCTTCGATCAATGTAGACAGTCTCGCGGCGATTGGCAATACTTTCTCGCCGGATCCGGAAATGTCAGGTTCATAATCCGATAAACCGGCATATCGTGTTCAACGACCCCGGGAGAGCGAGCGATGGAGTCCTACGACTACGTGATCGTCGGCGCCGGCACGGCCGGCTGCGTGCTCGCCAATCGCCTCTCCGATCGAGGCCGCCACACGGTGCTGCTGCTCGAGGCCGGCCCCGAGGATCGCTACCTGTGGATCCACATCCCGATCGGGTACGGCAAGACGATGTTCCACCCGGTCTACAACTGGGGGTTCCAGACCGATCCCGATCCCGGCATGGACGGGCGGCGCATCTACTGGCCGCGCGGCCGGGGCCTGGGCGGGAGTTCGTCGATCAACGGCCTCATCTACGTGCGCGGCCAGCCCGAGGACTACGACCACTGGGCCGCGGCCGGCAACCGCGGCTGGGGCTGGCGCGACGTCCTCCCGTACTTCGTCCGCAGCGAGGGCAACCAGCGCGGCGCGTCCGCCGCGCACGGCGCGGACGGACCGCTCAAGTGCTCGGACATCGGCGAGAAGCACGAGCTGATGGAGGCGATCATCGCCGGCGCCGGCGAGCTCGGCGTGCCGCGCAACGACGACTTCAACGGCGGCGCGCAGGAGGGCGTCGGCTACTACCAGCTGTTCACCGACCGCGGCTGGCGCTGCAGCACCGCGGTCGCGTACCTGAAGCCCGCCCGCGGCAGGTCGAACCTCGCGGTCGAGACGAACGCGCAGGCGACGCGCGTGCTGCTCGAGGAGGGGCGCGCGGCCGGCGTCGAGTACCGGCGCGGAGGCGAGACGCGCGCGGCGCGCGCGCGGCGCGAGGTGATCCTCGCCGCCGGCGCGCTGCAGAGCCCGCAGCTTCTGCTGCTGTCGGGGATCGGGCCGGCCGCGCACCTGGCCGGGCACGGGATCCCGGTCGCGCACGACCTGCCCGGGGTCGGCGAGAACCTGCAGGACCACCTGCAGCTCAGGGTCCTCTACCGCTGTTCGAAGCCGATCACGACGAACGACGACCTCGCGTCGTGGTGGCGCTCGATGAAGATGGGGCTCAAGTGGATCCTGACGCGCAAGGGGCCGCTCGCGATAGGCATCAACCAGGGCGGGCTCTTCACGCGCGTGATGCGCGACGCCGCGACGCCCGACATCCAGTTCCACTTCGCCACGCTGTCGGCCGACATGGCCGGCGCGAAGCCGCACCCGTTCCCCGGCTTCACGATGAGCGTGTGCCAGCTGCGGCCGACCTCGCGCGGACGCGTGCGGCTCGCGTCGCCCGATCCGCTCGCCGCCCCGTCGATGCAGCCGCACTACCTGTCGACCGGCGAGGACCGCGCGTGCGCGGTGGCCGCGCTCAGGTTCGCGCGGCGTCTCGCGGCGACGAAGGCGCTCTCGCCCTACGTCGTCGAGGAGCTCCGGCCCGGCGCGGCGGTGCAGAGCGACGACGAGCTGCTCGCGTTCGCGCGCGCGTACGGCGCGACGATCTTCCACCCGTCGGGGACCTGCAAGATGGGGAGCGACGCGATGGCCGTCGTCGACGACCGGCTGCGCGTGCGCGGCGTGGGGGCGCTGCGCGTCGTCGACTGCTCGATCATGCCGACGCTCGTCTCGGGCAACACGAACGCGCCGGTCGTGATGATCGCCGAGAAAGCCTCCGACATGATCCTCGAGGACGCGCGCGCCTGATCCTCCTGCGCCGCGCCCGGGGCCCGACCCGATGACCGCGACGACGATTCCCGTCTCCGAGCTCGCGATGTTCGTGACGGCGATCGTCGCGATCCTCGCGGGCGCCGCGATCAACGGCAGGATCCCCGCGCTCGCGTCCTCGGGCATCCCGCCCGCGGTGACCGGCGGGCTCGCGTTCGCGGCGCTCGCCTGGGTCGCGCGGACCTGGCCCGGCCTCGAGTTCGCGTGGCCGGGCACCGTCCGCGGCCTCCTGCTGCTCGTGTTCTTCGCCGGACTGGGCCTCTCGGCGAAGTTCGCCGGATTGCGGAAGGGCGGCCTGCAGGTCGCGCTGCTGTGCGCCGCGATCGCGGTCACGATCGCGATGCAGAACGCCGTCGGCATCGCGGTCGCGCGCGCGTTCGGGCAGCCCGCGGCGCTGGGGCTCTTCGTGGGCAGCATCCCGTTCCTCGGCGGCCACGGCACGGCCGCGGCGTGGGCGCAGGCGGACGAGGCTGCGACGCTGCCGGCGGCGTTCGAGCTCGGCATCGCGGCGGCGACGCTCGGGCTCGTCGCCGGCGGCGTCGTCGGCGGCCCGGTGGCCACGTGGCTCGCCCGCCGCGCGCGGCCGTCCGCGGCGGCGGCGCGCGCGTCCGGGAACGAAGGCGCGTCCCGGGATCCCGGCCGCGCGCTCGCCGACGTGCTGTCGTCGGACCGGTGGCTGAAGGCCCTGCTGCTGATCGCCGCGTCGCTCGCGATCGGCGAGGTGCTGGGTCGCCTGGCGCGCGACGCCGGCCTCAACCTGCCCGCGTTCCTGACCGCGATGTTCGGCGGCGTGCTGATCACGAACCTCGCCGACGTCGTCCGCCGTCCGGTCGACCACGAGCTCGCCGAGCTCGTCAGCACGATCGCGCTGCGCCTGTTCCTCGCGATGAGCATGCTGTCGTTGCGGATGTGGGAGCTCGTGCCCTACGCCGGCCTCCTCGGCGTCGTGATGCTCGCGCAGGTCGCGCTCATCGTCGCGCTCGCCGCGCTCGTGCTGTTCCCGCTGCTCGGGCGCGATCGCGACGCGGCGATCGCGTCGGGCGGCTACATCGGCTTCGCGCTGGGCGCGATGCCGGTGGGGCTCGGCACGATGCGCCGGCTCGCCGAGACGCTGGGGCCCGCGCCGCGGGCGTTCCTGATCATCACGCTCGCGGCGAGCCTGTTCACCGACACCGCGAACGCGGTGGCGATCCAGGCGTTCTTCGACTGGCTGGATTGACGGCGGGAGGCGGGGACCGGGGCGTCAATGCCGCGCGGCGCCGCCGAAGGTCGCGCCGAGCGCATCCGCCGCGCGCTTCAGCGCCGGGACGTGCGCCAGCGCCCGGTCGAGCGTCATGCGCGCGACCGGCGCGTGCACGGCGACGCACGCGACGCTGCGGCCGTCGGACGCGTTGACGGGCACCGCGACGCAGACGAGCCCGGCCAGGTACTCCTCGTTGTCGACCGAGCGCCCCTCGCGGCGGATCGCGGCGAGCTCGGCGTCGAGCGACTTCGCGTCGGTGATCGTGTTGTCGGTGTAGCGGGACAGCGGGAGCAGGGCGACGATGCGCCGGCGGCGCGCGGCGGGCAGCAGCGCGAGCAGGAGCTTGCCGCTGGCGGTGCAGTGCAGCGGCACGTGCGAGCCCGGCTGCAGCGTCATGCGCAGCGGCCACTCGGTCTCGACGCGATCGAGGTAGACGACCTCGCTGCCGTCGAGCATCGTGAGGTTGACGGTCTCGCCCAGCTCGTCGGCGAGGCGCTTCAGGATCGCGTGGCGCGGCGCGCGCACCGCGGAGGAGAGCTGGACGTCGAGCGCGAAGCGCATCAGGCGCGGACCGGCCGCGATGCGTCGGCCCTCCGGCTCGCGCGAGACGAGGCCGGCCGACTCGAGCATCGCGAGGATCCGGTAGACGGTGGGCTTCGGCAGTCCCGCGTCCGCGGCGAGGTCCTGCAGCGCCACGGGTTCCCCGGCGCTCGCGACGCGCTCGAGCAGTCCGAAGGCGCGCAGCAGCGGCGGAACGCGATCGCGCTTGGTGGCCATGCGCGAAATCTATTTCGAAATCTGGAACGGCACAACCCATATTTCGATTGCTCGCCTTGCCTGCGCCCTCCCGTTGTGAAACACTGGCCGCTCGCCGCGCCGGGTCGAGCGGAGCGGCCGGCAGGGCAGGCGCGCCCGCGCAGGACGGGCTCACACCGGGAGGAGGGGAGCATGGGGTCGTTCCGTCGTTGGGCGAGCGCGGCGCTCGCGTTCGCGCTGGTCGCCGGCCTCGCGCAGGCGCAGGACTGGCCGTCGAAGCCGATCCGGATGATCGTGCCGTACCCGCCGGGCGGAGGCACCGACATCGTCGCGCGCATCGTCAACGAGAAGCTCTCGCCCGAGCTCGGCCAGCCGATCGTCATCGACAACAAGGGCGGCGCGGGCGGGAGCGTCGGCACCGAGATCGCCGCGAAGGCGGCGCCCGACGGCTACACGGTGCTGATGACGCTCTCGTCGCACACGATCAACCCGAAGCTGTTCCCGAAGCTGGGCTACGACGTCGAGCGCGACTTCGCTCCGGTGAGCCTCGCCGCTTTCATCCCGCAGATCCTCGTCGCGAATCCGTCGCTCCCGGTGGGCAACGTCGCCGAGCTGGTCGCGTACCTGAAGGCGAACCCGGGCAAGGTGAACTACGCGTCGGTCGGCATCGGCTCGCCGGGCCACATCGCCGGCGAGCTCTTCAAGCTCAGGACCGGCACCCAGATGACGCACGTTCCGTACAAGGGCGGCGGTCCCGCGGTCACCGACACGATCGGCGGGCAGGTGCAGCTGCTGTTCGTGTCGATGCCCGCCGCGCATCAGTTCGTGAAGCAGGGCCGGCTGAAGGCGCTGGCGGTGACGAGCGGCAGGCGCAGCGCCGCGGCGCCCGATGTGCCGACCATCGTCGAGAACGGCGGCCCCGACGTCGTCGTCGACTCGTGGTACGGCCTGCTCGTGCCGGCGAAGACGCCAGCGCCGATCGTCGCGAAGCTCAACGCGGCGATGGTGAAGGTCCTCGCGATGCCCGACGTCAGGGAGAAGCTCTTCGCCCAGGGCGCCGAGGCGGCGTCGTCGACGCCGGCCGACTTCGATGCGAGGATTCGCGACGAGCTCAGGAAGTGGGAGTACGTGATCCGCGAGGCGAAGATCACGCCGGAATAGGCGGGCGCCCCTCACCCCGGCCCTCTCCCCGCATGCGGGGAGAGGGGGGCGCCGGAGGGCAGTCCCGCGCTCTCGCTCGCGCAGGGCGGTGGGCGCAGGGGGCGGCGCGGCGCGCCTCACCCCGGCCCTCTCCCCGCGACGCGGGGAGAGGGTCGGGGTGAGGGGGGACATGTCGAACCGGGGAGCTTTCACGCGATGAGTGCGAGGGATTCGATGTCCGCCTCCGAGCGCGTCCGCGACGAGGTCGCCGCGATCGTCGGGCGCGCCCGTGCGGCGCAGCGCGCGATCGACCGCTGCGACCAGGCGCGCGCCGACGAGCTCGCGACCGCGGCGGCCTGGGCGATCGTCGAGCCGTCGCGCAACCGCGCGCTCGCGGAGCTCGCGGTGCGCGACACCGGCATGGGCGACGTCGCCGACAAGTTCGCGAAGAACCGGCGCAAGACCATGGGCCTGCTGCGCGACCTGGCGCAGGTCCGCACCGCCGGCATCGTCTCGGAGGACCCGGAGCGCGGCCTCATCGAGATCGCGCGGCCGGTCGGCGTCGTCGCGGCGATCACGCCCTCGACCAATCCCGGCGCGACGCCCGCCAACAACATCGTCAACGCCCTGAAGGCGCGCAACGCGATCGTCCTGGCGCCCTCGCCCAAGGGCGCCTCGACGCTCGCGCTGCTGCTCGCGTTCGTGCACGCCGAGCTCGACCGCATCCGCGCGCCGCGCGACCTCGTGCAGACGCTTCCCGCGCCGGTGTCGCGCGAGCACACGCGCGAGCTGATGCGGCAGGCGGACATCGTCGTCGCGACCGGCTCGCAGAACAACGTGCGCGCCGCCTACGAGAGCGGCACGCCGGCGCTGGGCGTGGGCGCCGGCAACGTCGCGGTCATCGTCGACGAGTCGGCGGATCTCGCCGACGCCGCCGGCAAGATCGCGCGCTCCAAGACCTTCGACCACGCGACCTCGTGCTCGTCGGAGAACAGCGTGATCGCGGTCGACGCGGTCGCCGACGCGCTGCTCGCAGCGCTCGCGAAGCACGGCGGCGTACGGCTCACGCCGGACGAAGGCGCGCGGCTCGAGCGGGCGATGTTCGCGGGAGGCAGGCTCGGCAGCGACTACGTCGCGCAGTCGGCGGCGACGATCGCAGCGCTCGCGGGGCTCGAGCGCGAAGCCTGCCGCGGCGCCCGGTTCCTGATCGTCGACGTCGGCGCGGTGGGCCCGGACGCGCCGTTCTCGGGCGAGAAGCTCTCGCCGGTGCTCGCGTTCTACCGGGCGGCCGACTTCGACGCGGCGGCGGGGCGCGCGGAGGAGCTGCTGGGCTACCAGGGCGCCGGCCACTCGGTGGGCCTGCACACGGCGCGGCCCGAGCGCGCCACGCGGCTCGGCCTCACGCTGCCGGTGTGCCGCGTCATCGTCAACCAGGCGCACTGCTTCGCCACCGGCGGCGCCTACGACAACGCGCTGCCGTTCTCGCTCTCGATGGGCTGCGGCAGCTGGGGCGGCAACAGCTTCTCGGACAACCTGAACGTCCGCCATTTCATGAACGTCACGCGCGTCGTCCATCCGCTCGCGCCCGGCCGCGTGCGCGAGCCCACCGAGGACGAGCTCTTCGGCGCGTACCGCCGCCGCCACGGCGTCTGATGGCCGGCGCCGGCGACTTCCGCGCGGAGATCGAGGCGTGGGCCGCCGCCGCGCCGGACGCGCCGTTCCTCTGCTCGCCCGAATCGGGCGACGCGCTCCCGTACGGCGCGCTGAAGGCCAGGGCCGACGCGCTCGCGGCGCTCTTCGACCGCGTCGGCGCCGCCGAGGGCGACCGCGTCGCGTTCATGCTGCCCAACGGGCTCGCGGCCGCGTCGGTGTTCCTCGGGACCATGGCCGCGGGGCGCGTCGTCGTGCCGGTCAACCTGCTCGCGCAGGACGCGCACCTCGACCACACGCTCGCGCATTCGGAGCCGCGCATCGTGTTCGCTTCGGCGGAGCACGCCCCGCGCGTGCGCGCGTCGCTCGCCCGCATCGGCGCCGCGCCCGCGCTCGAGGTCGTGGATGCGGACCGGCTCGAGCTGCCGCGCGCGCCGCCGCCGGCGCTGCGCAGCCGCGATCCGGCGCGGCCGTCGATGCTCATGTACACGTCCGGCACGACCGGGCTGCCGAAGGGCGTGCTGCTCTCGCACGCGGCCATGCTGCACGCGGGGCGCGCGGTCGCGCGCCACCACGGCCTTCGTCCCGCCGACCGAGTGCTGTCGTCGCTGCCGCTCTACCACATCAACGGGCAGTGCATCACGACGACCGGCACGCTCGTCTCGGGCGGCAGCGTCGTCATGCCGCATCGCTTCTCGGTGTCGCAGTGGTGGCCGATGGTCGCGCGCTGGCGGCCGACCTGGCTCAACCTGGTGCCGACGATCGTCGCCTACCTGCTGAGCGCGCCGGCGCCGACGGCCGCCGAGCGCGAGGCGATGCGCGGCGTGCGCTTCGCGCGCTCGGCCTCCGCGCCGCTGCCCCCCGAGCAGCAGCGCGCGTTCGAGGAGCGCTTCGGCATTCCGATCGTCGAGGCGATGGGGCTCACCGAGTGCGCGTCGGTCGCGTTCTGCAATCCGATGGCGCCGGCGGACCGGCGCATCGGCAGCCCCGGCAAGCCGCTCGCGATCGAGGCGCGCGTCGTCGACCGCGGAGGAGCCGCGCTGGGCGCCGGCGAGCGCGGCGAGATCCAGCTCCGGGGGCCCGGCGTGATGCTGGGCTACTACCGCGCGCCCGAGCTCACGGCGGCGACCGTGTCGCCCGACGGGTGGCTCGCGACCGGCGACCTGGGCTTTCGCGACGACGACGGCTACTACTTCATCACCGGCCGGCTGAAGGAGCTGATCATCAAGGGCGGCGAGAACATCGCGCCGCGCGAGATCGACGAGGCGCTGCTCAGGCACCCCGCGGTGCTCGAGGCCGCCGCCGTCGGCGTGCCCGACCGCGACTACGGACAGGAGATCCTCGCGTGCATCGTCGTGAAGCCGGACGCGGCGCTCACGCGCGAGGAGCTGGACGGGCACTGCCTGCGCGAGCTCGGCCGCTACAAGTCGCCCCGCTACGTGCGCTTCGTCGACGCGCTGCCGAAGGGACCGTCGGGCAAGGTGCAGCGGATGAAGCTCGCCGAGGGCTTCACGCCCTGACCGGCGCGGCGCCGCCCGCGCGCGCGAGCGCGCCGGGGTAGAGGCGGTCGAGGGCCTCGCGCGCCGCGTCCTCGAGCACGTCGCGAAGCGCCTGCGCGATCGCGGCGGCGTCGCATTCGCCCTCGCGGCGCGACCACAGGGCCGCGAGCGCGTCGCGTCGCCGCTCGACGACCTCCGCGACGAGCGGCGGCCAGAACGGCGGGTACTCGGTCTCGGCGAAGTCGCCGCGGCCGCGGCCGTAGTGCGCGACCGCGAGGTAGCGCAAGAGCGCGGAGGCGACGAGGCCCGACAGGAGCGCATCGTCCCAGCGCAGCGCCGTCCCCGACTTGCCGCGTGCGAGGTTCATGCCGCGCGCGATGCCCGCGCCGCCGAGCGCGCCCAGCACCGCGCCGGTGAGCATGCCGGCGCCGAACGTGAGGCCGCCGGCCGCGAGGTCCGCGGCGAGGCCGGTGAGCGCGCCCGACACGACGCCGCCCATCATCGCGGCCTTCCGCTCGTCGACCGGCGCGTCGACGCGCACGCCCGAGGCGAGCCGCGCGAGCACCTCGCCCTTCGCGCGGCCGTCGAGCCCGTGCAGCGCGATCAGCCGGTCCGAGCCTTCGCGCAGCGCATCGTCGAGCCGCGCGGCCAGCGCCTGCGATGCGCGCGCCCGCGCCGCCTCGGCCTCGTCGCGCCCGATCCCGAGGCTCGCGCCCAGGCCCCGCAGCGCGCCACGCACGCCCGCGTCGGGCAGGTTCTCGCGGTCGCACGCGGCGTACGCGATGGGGCCGGCGAGCGCGCCCATCGCGTCGCGGAACTGCACGAGGCGGCGCTCCTGCCACGCCCGGGCGAGCCGGCCGAACGGTTCGCGCCGTTCCGCGGGCAGCGCTTCGCCGACGAGGTCGAACAGCGCGAGCTCCTGCACCCAGCAGCGCGCGAACGCGTCGAGCGTCGTCACCGCGCGGATCACGCTACGCGGACCCAGGGCGCTCCGCCAGCGCACCTCCTCGGCCGCCTCGTCGTCTCGCGGGCGCGGCCGGCCGGTCTGGTTCAGCAGCACGATCACCGGCTTGCCGATCCACTCGAGCACCGCCATCTCGGGCGCGAGGTAGCCCGCGTCCCCGGGCGCCTCGGAGGCGTTGACCAGGTAGAGCACGACGTCGGCCTGATCGCGGACGTTGCGCACCGCGTGCTGCGACAGGAAGAACGCGCGGTCGCGAAACCGGTCCCACACCTGCGACAGGAACCAGCCGACCGGATTGCCCTGCTGCGCGAGCCGCCGCGCGAGCCGCGCGCTGTCGCCGAAGCCGGGCGTGTCCCACAGGACGAGCGCGTCGCCTTCCGGCGTCTCGACCAGCGGGTAGGCAGCCGCCTGCAGCGTCACGTGCTGCTCGTCGCGCACCTCGCCGACGTCGCGGCCGACGAGCGTGCGCGCGAGCGTCGTCTTGCCCGCGTTCGTGTGCGAGATGAGCGACAGCGCGATCGTCGCGCCTCCGCTCACGCCGGGTTCCGGTCGCCGATCGCGGCGTCGAGCGCGGCGTCGACCGCGGCCAGATCCGGCGAGGCGAGGTCGGCGAACACGACGTTCACGCGCGCCTCGGCGCAAAGCGCCCGCCACGCGGCCCGTCGCTCCTCGGTGCGCGCGGGCTCGGTGGCGAAGCGCGCGAGCCACGGCCCCTCGTCGACGAGCGCGAGCACGACCTCCGCCTGCTCGCGCAGCGCCGCGAGCGCCGCGAGGAACGCGCCGTGCGCCTCGCGCTCGGGCGTGGCGGTCGCGTTGAACAGCGCGACGAGCGTGCTGCCGGCGGCGGCGTCCGGCGCGACCGCGTCGTCCGCGCCGTAGTCGACGGACGGCGCGACGACGAGCGCCGCGCTCCCGCCGAAGGAGCGCGCGACGATCGCCTCGAGGCCCGAGATCGCGGCGGGCGAGGGCTGGTAGCTGTAGGGCATCGCGCGCACGCGCGCCGCACCGCCGCGGTAGCCGCGCAGCAGGCGCCGGAAGTAGGCGTCGTCGAGCGGCAGCGGGAAGCGGGCCGCCCGGTGGCGCTCGACGAGCCATGCACCGAGCGCGAGGAGGAGCCTCGGGCCGATCACGACCGCCGCCATCGTCGCCGCGATCAGGTGGAGCCAGCGCGCCGCGTTCTCGCCGGCGGGCGCGCGGATCGCGGCGACTTCCGCGGCGGTCGGCACCGGGACGCCGGTCAGCGCCGCTCCCGGCAGGTAGAGCGCGGCGGCGATCGCGCGCACCTGCGACGCGTCGAGGAACGTGCTCTCCCAGGTCGCCCGGTACTCGAGCACGAGCCCGCGCACGTAGAGGCCGGCGAGCACGCCGGCCGCGAGCATCGCCGCGGCGAGGTGCAGGATGCGCACGGCGCGGACGCCGTTGAGCGGCGCGGAGCGGCGCGCCCACTCCTCGCCGAACGCGACGATCGCCTCGCGCACGCCGCCCTCGCCGCGCGGCCGCGCGAAGCCGCCCGCGTAGCGTCGGATCGCGGCGGCGAGCGGCCCGGGCCGCGCCGGCTCGCCGTAGCGCACGACGTAGCCGACCGCCAGCACGACGTAGACGGCGAGGTTCCAGGCGACGAGCGCGAGCACCGGCGGCGCGAGGATGTTGACGCGCTGCGCGGCGTCGATCTGGTCGAGGAAGGCGCCGAGGGCGAACGCCGCCGCGACGACGGCGGTGCCGACCCACGGGCGCCAGCGCAGCGCGCGCACCGCCTGCGGCAGCGCCGGGTGCCGTTCGCCGATCCGTTCCAGCGCGAGCGCCGCACGGCGCGCGAGGAACGCGTCGGGCGCGGCGTCGGCGCCGACGACCTCGGCGGCGGCGCGGCTCGCCCGGCTGCGATCGGCGTCGCTCGCGAGCGTGCGCGCGGCGTCCGCGGTCTCGAGCGCGCGCACCGCGACGACGTTCAGGGCGTCGGGTTCGTTCATCGTGCCGCCGATTCTACGCGGCGCCCGGGCGCGGCGCCTCGCCGCTGTTAGCATGGGGACGATGCGCCCATCGGCGATCGGGAACGCGGGCGATGCGCTGTCGGGCGCGGGCGCAGGCGCGCTCGTCCTCGCGGCGCTGGCCGACCTCGGCGCGACCTGCGCCGGGTGGCCGCCGCTCGCGACGCGTCCCGGCCTCGCGCCCATCGCGGCGTGCGGTGCGGCGCTCGTCGCGGCAGGCGCGATCGGGGCGGTCGCCCGGGCGCGATCGGCGGTGGCCGCCGCCGGCGCGCTGACTGCGGCGCTGCGAGCGACCTGGACCGCGCGCGAAGCGGCGTGCGCGCTCGCGCTGGTCGCGGTGGCGCTCGCTTTCTGCACCGGCCTCGCGCTCGATGCCCGGCCGCGCCGCGTCTGGGCGCTTTCGGCGGCGACGCTGTCGCTGGCCTGCATCACGATGGCGTGCGCGGCGCGGGCGCGCCCCGCGGGCCTTCCCGTCGCGCGCGTCCTGGCGGGCCTCGCCGCCGGCGCCGTGATCGTCGAGGCGATGGTCCGGCCGGCGTCGGGGGTCAGCTGGGCAGCCTCGGCGGGCCTCGGACTGCTCGTCGCCGCGCTGGTGGCCGACGAGGCGCTTCACCGGCCGGCGGGCGGGCGAGGCAGGTTGCGTGCCGTCGCACTCGCGACCGGGTTCGCGCTTCCGGCGCTCTGGCTCGCCGCAGGCCTCCCCGAGCGCGGCGCCGGCCTGGCGGCGGCGATCGCGTGCGTGGGCGGCCTCGCCGCCCTCCGGGTGATGGACGAGCCGCCGGGAGCGGGCGCGGTCCGCAGCGCCTGATCGCCCGCGGCGGCGGTCGCCTCCGGACACCGCTCGGTCACGCGGCTGTCACATGGGCCGGCTACGCTGCGGACATCCTCGAGATGGAGTTCGCCATCATGCGCAAGCTGCTGACCGCTTTCCTCGTCTCCACCCTCGCCGCGACGTCGGCCGGCACCGCCGGCGCCGTCGACGTCACCGGCGCGGGCGCGACGTTCCCCTACCCGATCTACGCGAAGTGGGCCGAGGCCTACCGGCAGAAGACCGGCATCGGCATGAACTACCAGTCGATCGGCTCGGGCGGCGGGATCGCCCAGATCAAGGCGAAGACCGTCGACTTCGGCGCCTCCGACATGCCGCTCAAGGCCGAGGACCTGCAGGCGAGCGGACTCGTTCAGTTCCCGGCGATCATCGGGGGCGTTGTCCCGGTCGTGAACCTGGAGGGCATCGGTCCCGGCCAGCTCAGGTTCAGCGGCCCGGTGCTCGCCGACATCTACCTGGGCAGGATCAAGCAGTGGAACGACAAGGCGATCGCCGACTTGAACCCCGGCGTGAAGCTGCCCGCCGACCCGATCACGGTCGTCCGGCGCTCCGACGGCTCGGGCACGTCGTTCCTGTGGACCGACTACCTGTCGAAGGCGAGCCCCGAGTGGAAGCAGAAGGTCGGCGCGGGCACTGCGGTCGCGTGGCCCGAGGGCGTCGGCGGCAAGGGCAACGAAGGCGTCGCCGCGTACGTGCAGCGGATCAAGGGATCGATCGGCTACGTCGAGTACGCGTATGCGAAGAAGAACCGGATGGCGCACGGGCAGGTGAAGAACCGCGACGGCCTGTTCGTCGAGCCGGACGACACCGCGTTCCAGGCGGCCGCGGCCGGCGCGGACTGGAAGGGCGCGCCGGGCTTCGGCCTCGTGCTGACCGACCAGCCGGGCAAGGGCAGCTGGCCGATCGCCGGCGCGAGCTTCATCCTGATGCACGCGAAGCAGGAGCGGCCGGAACGCGGGGTCGAGGTGATGAAGTTCTTCGACTGGGCGTTCAGGAACGGCGCGAAGATGGCCGAGGAGCTCGACTACGTGGCGATCCCCGATGCGCTGGCGAAGGAGATCGCCGCCGCGTGGAAGTCGGGCATCAGGGACGGCGCGGGCAAGGCGCTCTGGAACTGACGCCGCGCCTTTGCGTCCGGGCTTCCGCCGCCGTCGCGCCGACCCGAGGGTAGGATGCGCGATCGAGCGGCCGCCGCCACGCCCGCACGCCCGATGACCGCCCCGACCGCGCGCACCGAGCCCGGATCCGGCCCGCGGGCGCGTCGCCGGTCGGCCGCGCGCTGGCAGGACGCGCTGTTCGAGCGGACGACGCAGTTCTTCGCGCTGTTCGTGCTGGGATTGCTGGCGGCGATCCTGGTCGCGCTGCTGGTCTCGGCCTGGCCCGCGCTCGAGCGGTTCGGCGCGTCGTTCTTTCTCACCAACGAGTGGAACCCCGTGACCGGCGTGTTCGGGGGCCTGGCGCCGATCTACGGCACGCTCGTCACGTCGTTCATCGCGCTCGCCATCGGCCTGCCGGTGAGCTTCGGCATCGCGCTGTTCCTGACCGAGATGTGCCCGGTGTCGCTGAAGCGCCCGCTGGGGACCGCGGTCGAGCTGCTCGCCGCGATCCCGTCGATCATCTACGGGATGTGGGGGCTGTTCGTGTTCGCGCCGTTCTTCGGCGACCACGTGCAGCCGTGGCTCACCGCGACGGTCGGCCGGCTGCCGGTCGTCGGCGAGCTGTTCCAGGGGGCGCCGACCGGCATCGGCGTGCTGACCGCGGGCATCATTCTTTCGATCATGGTGATCCCGTTCATCGCGTCGGTGATGCGCGACGTCTTCGAGGTCGTCCCGGCGGTGCTGAAGGAGTCCGCCTACGGGCTCGGCGCGACGACCTGGGAGGTCGTCTGGAACGTCGTGCTGCCGTACACGCGCGTCGGCGTCATCGGCGGCGTCATGCTGGGACTCGGCCGCGCGCTCGGCGAGACGATGGCGGTGACGTTCGTGATCGGCAACGCCTACCGGATCAGTCCCGGCCTGTTCGAGCCCGGCAACTCGATCGCCTCGGCGCTCGCGAACGAGTTCAACGAGGCGGCCGACCCGGTGCACCGCGCCTCGCTGATCGCGCTGGGGCTCGTCCTGTTCGTGCTCACGTTCGTCGTCCTGGCCCTGTCGCGGAGGCTGATCGCGCGGCTCGCGAAGGGCGAGGGCACCCGCACCTGACCGGCGAGCCCCATGGAAGCCCCCTCCGCCCCGAAGCGCTCGCCGGTCTACCGGCGCAGGCTGCTGGTCAACCGCTTCAACCTCGCGATGTCGATGGCCGCGATGGCGTTCGGCATGGCGTTCCTGCTCTGGATCCTGGTGGTGCTCGCCGGCAACGGCTTCGCCGCGCTGTCGCCGGCGCTCTTCACGCAGCCGACGCCGCCGCCGGGGTCCGCCGGCGGGCTCTCGAACGCGATCGCGGGCAGCCTCGCGATCGTGTTCGTCGCGACCGCGGTGAGCACGCCGATCGGCATCGCCGCGGGCATCTACCTGGCCGAATTCGGCGGCGCGGGCTGGATCGCGCGGACCACCCGCTTCGTCAACGACATCCTGCTGTCCGCCCCGTCGATCGTGATCGGCCTGTTCGTCTACACGGTCTACGTCGCGCGCGTCCAGCACTTCTCCGGATGGGCGGGCTCCGCGGCACTCGGGTTGATCGCGATCCCCGTCGTCGTCCGCACGACCGAGAACATGCTGAACCTCGTCCCGCACAGCCTGCGCGAGGCGGCGATCGCGCTCGGCGCGCCGATGTGGCGGGTGGTCCTGCAGGTCACGCTGCGCGCGGTGCGCGGCGGCGTGATCACCGGCGTCCTCCTGGCGGTCGCGCGGATCTCCGGCGAGACCGCGCCGCTCCTGTTCACCGCCCTCAACAACCAGTTCTGGAGCGCCGACATGAACGCGCCGATGGCGAACCTGCCGGTGGTGATCTTCCAGTTCGCGATGAGCCCGTACGAGGACTGGAAGTCGCTCGCGTGGGCGGGCGCGCTCCTGATCACGCTCGCCGTCCTCGTCATCAACATCCTCGCCCGGACCGTGTTCCGGCAGGCGTCGCAACGATAACCGGCCCCGCCCCATGCCCCCCGAGACCCTCGTCGCCCGTCCCGAGGTCGCCGCGCGCAACGCCGCGCCGGCGGCGTCGCCCAAGATGTCGATCCGCCACCTCGACTTCCACTACGGCGGGTTCCACGCGCTGAAGGACGTCTCGCTCGACGTCGGCGAGAAGCGCGTCACGGCGTTCATCGGCCCCTCGGGGTGCGGCAAGTCGACGCTGCTGCGCGTCCTCAACCGGATGTATTCTCTCTACCCGGGCCAGAAGGCGACCGGCGAGGTGCTGCTGCACGGGGAGAACATCCTCGAGGACGGCGTGGACCTGAACCTGCTCCGCGCGAAGGTCGGCATGGTGTTCCAGAAGCCCACGCCGTTCCCGATGTCGATCTACGACAACGTGGCGTTCGGCGTGTCGCTCTACGAGAAGCTGACGGCGCGCCAGATGGACGAGCGCGTCGAGTGGGCGCTCACGAAGGCGGCGATCTTCGACGAGGTGAAGGACAAGCTCAGGCAGAGCGGGACCGCGCTGTCCGGGGGGCAGCAGCAGCGGCTGTGCATCGCGCGGGCGGTCGCCGTGGAGCCGGAGGTCGTGCTGTTCGACGAGCCTACTTCGGCGCTCGACCCGATCTCGACCGCCAGGATCGAGGAGCTGATCGCCGAGCTCAAGAGCGACTACACGATCGCGATCGTCACGCACAACATGCAGCAGGCGGCGCGCGTGTCCGACTACACCGCCTACATGTACCTGGGCGAGCTCGTCGAGTTCGGGGAGACCGACGAGCTCTTCCTCAAGCCGAAGCGCAAGGCGACCGAGGACTACATCACCGGACGCTTCGGCTGACGCGGAGGCCACGATGACCGAACATACGATCAAGCAGTTCGACGCCGACATGGGGGCGATCCGGTCGGGCGTCCTCGCGATGGGAGGGCTCGTCGAGAAGCAGCTCTCGCGCGCGATCGCGGCGCTCGAGAACGAGGGCGCCGGCGCCGTCGTCGACGAGGTGGGCGCGGACGAGCGGCAGATCAACCAGATGCAGGTGCAGATCGACCACCAGTGCATGCAGATCATCGCGAAGCGCCAGCCGGCCGCGGTCGACCTGCGCATGGTGCTCACGATCGTCAAGATCACGAACGACCTCGAGCGCATCGGCGACGAGATCAAGAAGATCGCCTACAAGGCGAGCTCCGCCGAGAGCGACAAGCTCGTGCGCGTCCGCTTCTACGACGTCGTCCGCTCGCTCTCGCTCGCGCAGCGGATGCTGCGGATGGCGCTCGACGCGTTCGCGCGCCTCGACCTCGACGCCGCCGCCGAGATCGTCGACCTCGACGACGAGATCGACGCCGCGTTCGCGTCGATCCTGCGCCAGCTGATCAGCTACATGATGGAGGACCCGCGCACGATCGGCGCGTCGCTCGAGATCGTGTTCATGGCGAAGTCGATCGAGCGGATCGGCGACCACGCGAAGAACATCGCCGAGGCGGTGGTCCAGGCGGTCAAGGGCACGGACGTGCGGCACGCGACGGCCGCGGAGATCCGCGCGGAGGTGGCCGGCCAGTGACGCCGACGATCCTCGTCGTGGAGGACGAGCCGGCGATCCGGGAACTCCTCGCGGTCAACCTGGCCGACGCCGGGTACGACGTGAGGACCGCGGAGGACGCCGAGTCCGCGCGGCGGATGCTCGACGGCGAGCTGCCCGACCTCGTCCTGCTCGACTGGATGCTGCCGGGCCTCTCGGGGCTCGCGTTCGCGAAGCAGCTGCGATCCGACGCGCGCACCCGCGAGCTGCCGATCATCATGGTGACCGCGCGCGGCGACGAGGCAGACCGCGTCGCGGGGCTCGAGGCCTGGGTCGACGACTACGTGACCAAGCCGTTCTCGCCGCGCGAGCTCAAGGCGCGCATCAAGGCGGTGCTGCGCAGGAGGGCGCCGGAGGCGGCGCAGGAGCCGCTCTCGGCCGGGCCGATCCGGCTGGATCCGGCTTCGCACCGGGTGACCGTCGACGGTCGCCCGCTCCACCTCGGTCCCACGGAGTTCCGGCTGCTCCGCTTCTTTCTCGCCCGCCCCGAGCGCGTGCACACGCGCGCGCAGCTGCTCGACCACGTCTGGGGCGACCACGTCTACATCGAGGAGCGCACGGTCGACGTGCACATCCGCCGGCTGCGCCTCGCGCTCGAGCCCTTCGGCGCCCAGGACCTGATCGAGACGGTCCGCGGCGCGGGCTACCGGCTCGCCGCCGCCCGATGAGGCTGCGCCCCGGGCCCGCGCTCGCCGCGCCGCTGGCCGCCGCGGTGGCGACGCTGGCCGCGTGGGCGCTCGCCGGTCCGGTCGCCGCGCTCGCGGTGCTCGCCGCTGGCGCGTCCGCGATCGTCGGCTTCCACCTGTGGCACCAGCAGCTGGTGCGCGACTGGGCGTCGTCCTCGCTCGAGGGACCGGTACCGGAAGGGCGCGGGTCGTGGCGCGATGTGTTCACGGCGATCCACAGGCGCGTCCGGATGCGCCAGGCCCACCAGCGCGACCTGCGCCAGATGATCGACCGCTTCCGGCGCGCGGCCGAGGCGATTCCCGACGGCGTCATCGTGCTCGACGCGGAGAACCTGATCGAGTGGGCGAACCCGCGCGCCTGCGACCAGCTCGGCCTCGACCTCGACAAGGACCGGGGCAAGCCGATCGTCAACCTGATCCGGCAGCCCGAGTTCCTCGCGTACGTCGAGGCGGGCAACTACGCGGAGGCGGTCACCGTCACGACGATCGGCGAGCGCAGGCTTACGCTGTCGCTGCAGCTCGTGCCGTTCGGCACGCGCGATACGCTGCTCCTGTCGCACGACGTGACCCAGGTCGAGGCGGTCGCGCGGATGCGTCGCGACTTCATCGCGAACGTGTCGCACGAGCTCAAGACGCCGCTCACCGTGATCGCGGGCTTCGTCGAGACGATGCAGGACCTCGACCTCGACGAGCGTTCGCGAGCGCGCTACCTCGGCCTCATGCAGGAGCAGGCGCGCAACATGCAGCGCCTCGTGAACGACCTCCTGACGCTCACCGCGCTCGAGAGCGAGCACCACCCGGTCGGCGAGGAGCGCTTCGCGATCCTGCCCCACCTCTCCGAGCTCGCGGCCGAGGCGAAGGCCCTCTCGGGCGGGCGCCACGCGATCGAGCTCGACCCGGGGACGCCGGCCACGGTGACCGGTGGTCGCGACGAGCTCGCGAGCGCGTTCTCGAACCTCGTGTCGAATGCGATCCGCTACACGCCGCCGGGCGGCCGGATCGCGATCGCGTGGCGCGTCGAGCCCTCGGGCTGCGGCGTGTTCGCGGTGACCGACACCGGCATCGGCATCGCGAAGGAGCACCTGCCGCGGCTGACCGAGCGGTTCTACCGGGTCGACCGTTCGCGCTCGCGCGCGACCGGCGGCACCGGACTCGGCCTCGCGATCGTCAAGCACGTGCTCATCCGCCACCAGGCCGAGCTCGAGATCGCGAGCGAGCCCGGGCGGGGCAGCACGTTCTCCGTCCGGCTGCCCCCGAGGCGGGTGCACGTCGGGCCCTCGGCGGCCGCCGAGGGCGCCGGCGCGACGCTTACCAGTACTTCAGCGCAGAGCGGAACAGGCGCCTGAGCTCGTCGCGCCCGATGTCGACCGGAGCGTTCCTGATCACCCGGTACTGCGGCTCGGCGCCGGTCGCGAGCGCGTCGACGTGCGACTCGTCGAACCCGAGCGCCGCGAGGCCGTTCGGCATGCCGGTCGCGCGCATCAGCTCGATCACGCGCGTCGCCAGCGCCTCGCCCGCGAAATCCGGTCCCGCGCCGCGCACGTCCACGCCGAGGCACTGCGCGCAGTGCAGGTGGCGCTCGGGGCTCGCGGGCGCGGTGTGTCGCCAGACCGAGGGGTTGTTCAGCACGACCGCCATCCCGTGCGGGACCAGCGAGGCGCCCTCCGGGTAGCCCGGGACGTGCCAGTCCTTCGTGAGCCCGGACACCGCGTAGGAGAGCCCGTGCGGCAGGTGGCAGCCGGCCGCGTTGAACGCGATGCCGGCGAGCATCGCCGCGTACATCATCTCGGTGCGCGCCTCGGTGTCGGACGCGTCGCGCACCGCGCGCTCGAGGAACGCGCCGACGAGCTTGAGCGCCTCCGCCGCGAGCATGTCCGAGAACGGGTTCGCGCCCTGCGACACCGGGCGCAGCACGCCCTTCGCCGGGTTGAGCCGGCGCGGAAAGACGCGCGCGGTGATCGACTCGAGCGCGTGGCTCATGCAGTCGAAGCCGGTGGCGGCGACCGCGGCGGCGGGCAGCGAGCGCGTCACGTCCGGATCGACGAGCGCGACCGACGGGATCAGCCGGCGCGAGATGATGCCGGTCTTCGCATTGATCGAGCGCAGTGTGAAGATCGCGATGCCGGTCGTCTCCGAGCCGGTGCCCGAGGTGGTCGGGCAGGCGATGTGCGGCTTCACGGCGCCGGGGACGCGGCGGCCCTCGCCGATCGGCGCGTTCACGTAGGCCATGAACTCCGCCGGGTGCTCGGCGTAGAGGTTCGCGATCTTGCAGGTGTCCATCACCGAGCCGCCGCCGACCGACACGTAGCCGTCGAAGCGGCCGTCGGCGGCGAAGCGCGCGGCGTCCTGGAACGACGCGTCGTCCGGCTCGATCTTCACCGTGTCGTAGACCGCGACGTCGACGCCCGCGGCGGCGAGCGACGACCGGACCTTCGCCACGTGCTCCCCGGCGACGAGCCGCCGGTCGGTGAAGAGCGCCACCCGCCGCATGCCGAGGTCGCGGGCGTTGTCGCCCGCTTCGGCCAGGACGCCGGCTCCGAACGTGAACGTCGGCATTCCGACGGTGAACCCCCGGTCGCTGCCCTCGGCGAGCACGAAATCGGCATGGCAGCAGCGCATTTTCTCGGTCTCCGTGGCGTTGGCGGACCGGACGATTATGCCGCGCGGCCGGTCTCCCGCTCGCGGCGCGGGAGGGCGCATGGGCCGGCGCGTCCGGCGCACCGGAAGCCGCGAGACAGGCGATCTGCCGAAGCTGCCTTTGCAACTCGTTGATTCTCAAGCGTTAGTGCGAACGTGTTGCGCCGCACGCCCCGTTCCGCCCGGGTTTGACGCGGATGGCGGCCGGCTGCTAGAATTTCGAGTTTCGCGGAGGGGTTCCCGAGCGGTCAAAGGGAGCAGACTGTAAATCTGCCGGCTCTGCCTTCGAAGGTTCGAATCCTTCCCCCTCCACCAATCAGGTATCAGGTATCAGAGGACAGGGATCGGTTGCCGCGGTGTTTCCGGTGGCCGCGCGTGGAGCGCGGGTCGGGGTCGGAGCGATCCGGCAACCGGGGCAGATCGGGTATCAGGTATCAGGTATCAGAGGACAGGGATCGGTTGCCGCGGTGTTTCCGGTGGCCGCGCGTGGAGCGCGGGTCGGGGTCGGAGCGATCCGGTAACACGCGGCAGATCGATCAGCCCCTGACGCGAGGCCGAGCGGCGCTCGATGCGCCGCCACCGGAGTCGCCGGCGCGTCTGATCCCTGTCCTCTGTCACCTGATTCCTGAAACGCGGGTGTAGCTCAATGGCAGAGCAGAAGCCTTCCAAGCTTACGACGAGGGTTCGATTCCCTTCACCCGCTCCAGCGCCCGCCCGCGGGCGCGGCGGGCGGGAACCGGCGGAGTGAGGCGGACGGGGGATGGCGGGGACGAAGGCGGGAGTGGCGCACCCTGACCGGCGTGCCGTGAAAGACGACGACACGCCCATGTAGCTCAGTGGCAGAGCACTCCCTTGGTAAGGGAGAGGTCGCGCGTTCAATCCGCGCCATGGGCACCAGAGCAAGGGCGGCGAGAGGGGCGTCGGTGCGCCCCGCCGCCGGAGACATCCGGGAATCGCGGGCTTCGATCCGCGCGAACCCGGCGGCGTGATCAACGAGACTGCGAGTCGGAGACAGCGATGGCAAAGGGCAAATTCGAGCGTACGAAGCCGCACGTGAACGTGGGGACGATCGGTCACGTGGATCACGGGAAGACGACGCTGACGGCGGCGATGACGCTGGTGCTGTCGAAGAAGTTCGGCGGGGAGGCGAAGGCGTACGACCAGATCGACGCGGCGCCGGAGGAGAAGGCGCGGGGGATCACGATCAACACGGCGCACGTGGAGTACGAGACGGCGCAGCGCCACTACGCGCACGTGGACTGTCCTGGGCACGCGGACTACGTGAAGAACATGATCACGGGCGCGGCGCAGATGGACGGGGCGATTCTGGTGGTGTCGGCGGCGGACGGTCCGATGCCGCAGACGCGGGAGCACATTCTGCTGGCGCGGCAGGTGGGGGTTCCGTACATCATCGTGTACATGAACAAGGCGGACATGGTGGACGACAAGGAGCTCCTGGAGCTTGTCGAGATGGAGGTACGGGAGCTGCTGTCGAAGTACCAGTTTCCCGGGGACAAGACGCCGATCGTGATCGGGTCGGCGAAGCTGGCGCTGGAGGGGGACAAGGGCGAGCTCGGGGAGGGGTCGATCTTCAAGCTGGCGGAGGCGCTGGACAGCTACATTCCGCAGCCGGAGCGAGCGATCGACGGGGCGTTTCTGATGCCGGTGGAGGACGTGTTCTCGATTTCGGGTCGCGGGACGGTGGTGACGGGTCGGGTGGAGCGCGGGATCGTGAAGGTGGGCGACGAGCTGGAGATCGTGGGGCTCAAGCCGACGATGAAGACGGTGTGCACCGGGGTGGAGATGTTCCGGAAGCTCTTGGACCAGGGGCAGGCCGGGGACAACGTCGGGGTGCTGCTGCGCGGGACCAAGCGCGAGGAGGTGGAGCGCGGGCAGGTGCTGGCGAAGCCGGGGTCGATCACGCCGCACACGAAGTTCAGCTGCGAGGTGTACGTGCTGTCGAAGGAGGAGGGGGGTCGACACACGCCGTTCTTCCCCGGGTACCGGCCGCAGTTCTATTTCCGGACGACGGACGTGACGGGGAGCTGCGAGCTGCCGGCGGGGACGGAGATGGTGATGCCGGGGGACAACATCGGGATGGTGGTGACGCTGATCGCGCCGATCGCGATGGAGGAAGGGCTGCGCTTCGCGATCCGCGAGGGCGGCCGGACCGTGGGCGCGGGCGTCGTCGCGAAGGTCATCGAGTAACCAGAGGACAGGAGACAGGGGACAGGGATCAGAAGCGGTGTCGCGATGCGAGGCGGGTAGCCGGCGCTTCAAAGCGCCGACGGTCGGTTCCGCAGAACGACGACGCGGCTGACCTCTGACTCCTGACGCCTGTCTCCTGAAG